>Ga0208490_100152_pt1 | contig 56301 bp, 40 predicted proteins | sample SubbioAug_CSWold_FD_184818 | JGI IMG/M metagenome (GOLD analysis project Ga0208490, IMG submission 184818) | Serpentinite rock and fluid subsurface biosphere microbial communities from McLaughlin Reserve, California, USA - CR11Aug_CSWold (SPAdes) | ecosystem: Environmental > Terrestrial > Deep...
CCATCACCACCACGGACAACTCAACGAGCACCACCACGTACTCACCGACGCTGTCGCAACCAGACCCCTACATCCTCAACGAACGTGTCGCCCCACACCCTTGCCCGTGGAGGACATAGAGATGCTGGCCGAGGTGATCGCACCGGACTACCGCCTTCTGCCGCTTGTGCTGACATGCGTCCGTGCCCGGACTTCGGGGTCGTGATCTCGGTTCCGGAGATAGCCCGGCGGATGGTGAGGGTGCGGGCGTCGAGGTCGTCGAAGCGCAGGGGGCGGCGAGCTCACCGCGTCGGGCGCCGGTGTCGGCGGCGAGACGCAACAGGAGCAGGTCCTGCCCGGCGACATGGCGTCGCCACGACGACGGACCGGGCGTTGTGTCGTTGGCGACGGCTTCGAGCAGCGCCGTCGACGCCGCAGTGAACAGCGCGGTGACGTCAGTGTCGGGGATGGGCCGGCGGGGTTCGGAGCGGCCCGGACCGCGCATGGTGCGGATCGGGTGGCGCTCGATGATCCGTTCCTCGTAGGCCCAGCCGATCGCTGAGCGCAGCACCCGGAGCCGTCCGGCTCGCACCGACAGCGTCGCCCCGTCCGCTTCCCAGCGGACGAGGGTGTCACGCACCCGTTGGGGTGTGAGCGTGGTGACGAGTCGACGCGAGCTTGTCGGCGCTCAGGAACCGGGCGTTGGAACGATGGCTCGACCAGGTCGACGGCTTCCACGGATGGTCAGCAGCCAACCATCGCTCCAGCAGGTCACCGACGGTGAGCAGCGGCGCCGCCCGTACGATCGAGCGGCGGGCGGCGTACTCGCCGGCGAGTTCGAGTTGGTAGGTGTCGGCGTCGGCCTTGGTGCCGTGGAAGGTGACCGAGCGCTGGATGGTCCGTCCGGTGACCGGGTCGGTTCCAGCCGCGACCCGGATCTCCCACACCCCCGGGCGCCGTTCGCGTTTGGTTCCTGTCCCTCGGGCTGCGGTCATGGGGCCGCAATGGAGGGACAGAAGTAGGGATGCCCGGGCTGTCCCCACCAGCGAAACAGCGAAACAGGCCTGCGCAGGCTCATGACCTGCACGTTCAACCAGCGCGCCCGAAGGGACTCGAACCCCTAACCTTCTGATCCGTAGTGGCCGGGTCGGGTGCTCCGGCAGCGGGATCGAAGGTCCCGGCGCCGGCCCGATCCGCGGCCACCACGGGGCGAAATCCCAGGTCAACCTCGCTGGACCGGCCGGCATCCCCGCCTGCCCGCCCGGCCTGCCCGGCGCCGTTGATGGCTCTCGTTGTGTGCACGTGTGCCCCTCCTTGTGTGTACGCCCGCCAACGTAGGACGCGGGTGCGACACTCGCCCCGGGCGGTCGTCAGCCGCGCTCGCCGGTCGCGGCGCGTGCGCGGTGGGCGGCGACGCGGCAGCGGCCCGAGCAGTGCCGGGCGTCGCGGCGACGGCCGCCGAGGGGCGTGCCGCAGTGGACGCATCGCGGCGCGGCGCCCTCCCCGGCACCCGAGGTCGCGGCGGCTCGCCGGGCGCGCTCGGCTCGCCGCCGCCCCCACGCAGCGCAGGCGTCGGTGCAGTAGCGGCGGCGGTGATCCCACCGGCCGACGGTCATCCACCGGCCGCAGCCGCCGCACTCGACGACCCGGTTCGATGGGGGCACGGCCACGCACGCGGTGCATGCGACGAGCCCGTACGTGGTGGAACGGACGAGCACCTCGGTGCGGGGGACCGCGCACCCGCACCGCTCGCACCGGACGGGTCGTACGAACCCGAGCGGGGAGTCCGACGCTGCGCGCCGCATCCGCGCCCGCAGGTCGCGAGCGAGGTCGCTGATATCGACTCGTGCGGCGGTTTCCAGCGCGTCGATCCGGGCCTGCGGGGGAGTCCACCGCTGTCGCAGCCGAGCTGCCGCGCTCTCGACCTGTGCCGCCGTCACCAGCCCGATCGCTCGTAGCCCCGCGAGGTCGCCGCTGGCGATTCGGAGCTGTCCGTCGGGCACCTCCTCGTTGTAACGGATCGTGCGGCCGATGGGCACCCCTATGGGATCCGACGGGTCCATGTTCTCCTCCTCCCCACACACAGGCGGCCGGGAGGCGGCCGCTCCACACGAAGGAGAACCAGATGACCGCAACCCAGACCCGCCGCTCGCCCCAGGACGAGGTGTTCGCCGCCCTCGCCGCCCTGGTCCGCCGGCGCCACCTCGCCGGCGAGTCGGTAACCACTCGCGCCGAAGTGGTCGAGGCGCTGCTCCGGGACGCAGCGATCGCCGCGCTCGCCGCCGAGCGCGCCGCGCTCGCCGCCGCGCCGAACGACACGCCCGCCCGCTGGCTCGGCAACCAGTTCGACTTCTTCACCGGCCCCCGCTGGGACCGCACCGGGCACCACGCCGGCCTTGGGAAGCGCCGGGCCGGCCGGTACTGGCTCATCGACACCAGCGGCACGACGACCGAGGTCTGCGCGAGCGTGCCCGATGTCCGCTGACAGGCGCGACGGAGGTTGCGCCGGCGGCGTCCGGGGCACACCCTGCGACCGCCCCGCGACGACCGTCCACGACGGCATCGGGCTGTGCGGTCCGCACGCCGCGGGCCGGCGCGCCGTCCGCGCCGGCGGAGCGCTCAACGACAACGGCAAGCCCCGATCGCTGTACCTGCTCCGCCGCGGCGCGTCGTGGAAGGTCGGGCTCGCCGTCGACGTTGGCTCCAGGGTGCGGGACGCCGTCGCACGCCACGGCGGGGACGTGCGGCTCGTCGCCACGACGAAGCTGCCGCCGACGCATCTTGGGCTCGATGGTCCGGTCGGGCACTGCATCGAGCACACCGTCCGGCTGCAGTTCGCGATGCTGTCGATTACCGGGATCATGCTGAACGAGCCCGGACCCGAATGGGTCACCACCGACCCCGAGCAGACCGACGACTTCGGCGTCGATTCGTTCCGCCTCGCCGTCGACTGGGTCCTCATGGAGATTGAAGACAACATGCTCATCCGCCAAGGTCGACAGGAACGCTGGCGGATCCGGGCTGTCGGTAGCGGCCACGGGGGCGCCCATGAGGAGTCGAGCTGACTCGTGGGGTACCGCCGCGGTCGTTCCTCGCCGCCCTCGGCTCCAGCGCCTGATCCGACCCGTCCCGGTCCACCGATCAGAGTCCGTGGGTGGTCGGGCGCGGAGGAGGCCGGCCTCTCGGGGCCGGCCTCCTGGGTTCCTACGCTGCTGCGTCGAGCTCGGCGAACAGCAGGGTGAGGGCGTGCCGGATCATCAGAACGGTCGAGCGTGACGACCTCGCGAGCAGGGCGCCCTGGACCGTGAGGTCTTCGAGGGTTTCGAGTGCAGCGGTCGCTGCCTCTACGGCGCAGAGGGCCTGCAGGGCGGCGTCCATCGCGTCCGCGCAGTCCGGGGAGATTGCGGGTTCGGGAATGCGGTTCATCGCCGTGCGCAGGTCGAGTGCGGCACCGGCGATCCGGTTGCACAGGGCCGTCTCTTCGGCGGTCGCCTGGGTCGGGGTCATGAGGACTCCTTCGGTTTCGTGGCCGACGGGATCTCCGCGGCTACCTCACCCCTGGGCGCGCTGCAGCCCCGGGCAAGACCCATAGCGCTGGGGACCGCGATGTGACGCAGGTGGTGCCTCGCCTGTCACCGAAACCTCGCATCCTGGGGACATGACCGACGAGTGGGTCGACGACTACGGGACTGGCGCCACAAGGCCAGATCTCGAAGCGCTCTACGAGGATCCGAGCCAACAGTCGGCGGACGTGATCCGCGAGGTGATCTGGTGGGCGTGGGCACTTGAAGGCCGACGCCCGAGCCGAAGGTGAGCGCCGAATGGCACAGCGGGTCGACGACCTCGGGCGCGCGCTCGGCCACACGCAGCTCACCAGCCGTCACAGGCTCGACGCCCGCCGGGCGTCGTTCGCCGAGATGCTCGAGGCGTACCTGAGCGAGTTCGAGGTGACGACGCTCGACGAGCTGCGCCGGGAGCTACGAGGGACGAACCCATCCCGCCCGGTCGACTGAAGCTGCGCTGCACGTCTGGTGGGCGGTACCGCAGCGCGTCCGGGAGCGCCGCGCACGCCGCTGGGACCGAGATGCCGGGACTTCGTACGTGCGTCGTGGCTGTCAGGCGTGCCGTCCACAACGGAGCATGGACAGCAACCAAGGGCTCCAGCCGTGGAACGACCGCAAGCTCACCCGTGACCTACTCGGCACCGTACGGGCGCTGGAACGTCGACCCTACGAGGGAGCGCGCGTCCCGGCCGTACCGGGCGTCTACGCCATGTTCACGGCGACCCAGCGGCCCTCGATGGTCGACCTGTTCACGGAGACGGTGGCCCACGGAATGCTGCCCTGCTACGTGGGGTCGTCGGGGACGAACGTCCGAGCGCGCCTGATGAGGTACCGCCAGATCCTCCGGGACCTTCCGGGCTTCGACCTGTCGGAGATCTGGATCTCCGTGCTGCCCTGCGACTCCCGGGCCGCCGCCCTCTACGCCGAGGCCGCACTGTTGGACAGCCCGGTCGCTCCGGTCCTGAACCGGGTCGGAGGGTTCGGGTCCATGACCCCGGGCGCTCGGCGGCGTTCCCAGCGGTCGAGCCCGATCGACGCCCTGTTCGCTCCAGGACGTCAGTGGGTCCGACCCCCGACGATCGTCGATCAGGTCCGGGCCCGGTGCACGCTGCTCGCCGCACTCGCCGAGATCGACCCATCCGGCCCACGGTGGCCGTCACTGGTCAGCACCCGGCAGCTCGCGGCGGTGACGGCCGGAGGCACCTCGGGCGCCGCTGGTGAACGGCGGAGCACCACCAGCGAGTCCGGCGCGCCGTCGACGACGGCGTCGACCGCGCCAGCCCGACGTCGATCCACAGCGCGCGGCGGGGGCGCCGATGCGTGAGACCTTCGTCGGGACTCCGCCGCACGCTCACCGTGTCCCCACTCCCGACGGCCAGCCGTAGCCATGATCCCTCGCGTTGCCGCCGGGATGATCGGACAAGGTGCTCGGATCAGGATAGGTCGATGCCACCTGGCGGGTCCCCGCGGTCAGCGCGGGCCAGGGGATGGTGGATGACGACCTGGTTGCCGTGGCCGTCGCGCTCGATCACCGGGCCGCAGACGCAGCTCAGCGTCACCCCGTCGCGAAGACGCAGTGGCCGCCGCCGATCGACCAGCACCTCGTGGCGGATCGCGTCGCCCACCGGCACCACGTGGGTGAGGCGTTGTGCGGCCTGGTGAACCACCGCCCAGCCGGGCTCGTTCTCGTCGTACGCCTCCATGACGGGAACGTGCGCACGCTGTGCCCGGGCGCACTCAGAGCGCGGCGCCCGCACACGGCGCGGCGGGCCGTCCCGTCGACGACGGTTCGCGGTGCGCGCCCGCGATCAGGTGTCGGGCGACCGTTCCGCCCGGGCCCACCGCCCAGCGCTCCGCCGGACGGACCGTAGCGCGGCGGCGCGCACCATCGACTGGCGGAGCGGCGAACCGCCGGGAGGTCCTGCGTGCGAGGTGCCGTGCGACGCCGGGCGAACCTGACGCCGAGGCACACGCCGGTGGCCTGCGGGGTAGCGAAACGTCATGCCACGCAAACCACACATCACCATCGAGCCGCGTCCCGACGGTCGCTGGGCCGTGCAGAAGGACGGCACCCGGCGCGCGTCCCGCGTCTTCGACCGGAAGACGGACGCCGAGGCACGCGGTCGTGCGCAGGCGCGACGCGAGGGAGCCGAGCTCGTCGTGAAGGGCGCAGACGGACGCATCCAACGGCGCGACAGCCACGGCGCCGACGATCCCCGCAGGAAGGGCTGACCCTCCCAACGCCCCGGTCACCTAGCGGCCGCCGGCCCCGCAACCGTGCGGGTCGGGTCGGCCCCGTCCGGCGACAACGGTGTGATCGAAGGCGTGTTCCTGGAAGCGGACGGCGCGGGTGATGGTCTCCTCCGTCCAGGTCCCGCCGACGCTCACGACGACCTTGTCCTCGATGTCGTCGGCGCGGAGGATGACCGCGACGACCCGACCGACACAGCGGTCGAGGGGTTGGTCCGCACCGACGACGTAGGCGTCGAGCTCCTCCCCGTCGGGTGCGCGAGTGCCCGGCACGTAGCCGTAGTTGAGCTCGTAGACGAAGCCGTACTCCGGGTGGCGGGACCCCAACGGCCGGTCCATCACGACCTCGACCGTGCGGCCGATCCACTCGCTCGGCTCCAGCCGTCCGACCTCCTGCTGCATGGGCTGCATGATGCAGCGCCGGCGCCGGCGCCGGCGGTGCGCGGATGGCCCTGCGGGCGCATCTCCCGCGCGCCGTGCTCCAGCGACCGCGCTCCCCGAGCCGACCGCCCCTCCGGCGATCGTTTCGCCCGGGGCTCGCCGACCGGCGCGGGGTGCTCGCCCGACACCCGTCGGTCCGGTGGAGTGTCTACGGGGATCCTGTCCAGAGGCCCGTCCTTGCCTTGCCCGCCGTCCCCGCTCGGTGTGGTGGCAACCCCCCACTCCATGAGGACCGTGGCGAGCCGTGGGTCGCGAATCACGATGAGTAGAGCGCGGCCGCGCACACCAGCCACCGGGACACGACGCGAGCCCGGCCCATGGGGCCGGGCTGCGTTCGGCCGGTCTGGGTCGCCGCCCCGGGAGCTGCTGGTGGCAGGTCAGCTGTTGCCGGTGGGGTGCGCGGCCCGGCCGAGCTCGTTGCCGTCGGCGTCGTAGGCGGCGACCTCCGCGGCGTTCTCCTCCCAGCGGTGCACTGCGACGTACACGACGGCGCCGGCCGCGTCGGTCAGGGTCACGCCGTCGCGCACGGACCCATCGGACATGACCAGTTCGGCGCGAGCTGTGCCCGCGGGTGCGTAGCCGTACACGTAGACCGGGCTGCCGTCCCCGGCGTCGGTCGGCGCCCCGGAGCTGAACGTCACCGCTGCGGTGCCTGCACAGCTGCCGCTGCGGCCGCCGTCGAAGGTGATCTCGAGGCAGCGCTCGCCGTCGTTCGACAGGGTCAGCTCCCAGTCGTGGCCGGCCGTGGTCCCTTCGACGGTGGCGGTTCCGTCCGTTGCCGTGGCGCGGGCGGTGTCGTCGTCGCGTGCGGCCACGAACGCGGCGCCGACGACTGCGAGCGCGACCGCGACGACCGCGACGGCCACGGCGGGCCGACGGCGGGTTGCGAGTCGGGCAGTGAAAGGCTGCGTTTCAGCGGGTGTCGTTGCGGTCATGGCGTCCCCCTCAGCTCGTCTGGAGCGTGACGTTCAAACGAATGATCGTGTAGTAGACGTGCGAGAAGCACGTCCTGGTTTCCCCGTTGACCGTCTGGAAGCCGACGATGGTGCCCGCGGCGTGCAGGGCGCCGTCGGAGCGGAACGAGTACACCGGGCCTCCGGAGTCGCCGCCGACGGTGCCCGTGGAGATGCACCAGACCCGCACCAGTCGCCGGGTGTTGTCGCGGGCGTTCGTGAACGTGACGAAGTCGTCGTCGGAGCGGACGACGCCGCTGCGGTCGTTGTTGCTCTGCGCGCCGGTCCGCCAGATCGGGATCGTGGACCCGATCGCCGGGTTCGGGGCCGACCAGCGGCTGCGGACCGACGGGTGGCCGTCGGCGCGCATCACCCGGGCGTAGTTCGTGATCGCCGCGGTCGAGGCGATGGCGGCGTCGGTGTCGATGCGCTGGTCCTGGCCCACGGCGTACCACGTGTTGGACCGGATGCTGTCCTGCCAGCTGTTGTCGGGCGCCCACGCTGCCGCGCCGACCCGGCCGCAGTGCCCGGCCGTGGAGATGAAGGGGCCGAACCCGTTCGCGACGTAGAAGCCGGTGGTGCAGCTGCCCTCGGTGAAGATGCGCAGGCCGCCCTCGGCGTGCACGAGCAGCGAGTTCCAGGTGTCACGGTTCGAATGGGCCAGCGACGTGGAGAACGTCGGGTCCCGCCGGACGGCGAGGACCTCGGCGGGTACCTCGGCACGCAGGGCCGCCTCGGCCTGCTCGGGCAGGTCCCGGGCCCGGACGGTGACGACGCCGGCCTGCTGGTCGGCGCCCACCATCACGGTCAGGCCGCGTCTGGCGAGCACGTCGGATGCGCGCTCGCTGTGGTGCTGCAACGCGACGAGGCTGACCCGGCGCGCCTCGAGGCGGGCCTCGCCGGAGGCGTCGGCGGCGGCGAGCCACGCCTGGTCGGCAGCGGTCGGGGCGACGACGCCGATCACGAACCGCGCCGCATCGCCGTCGCCGTCCCACCACACGCCGGCGAAGCGGCAGCCGAACTGGCGGGCGGCGTCGAGGTTGAGGCGCTCGGCGTCTGGCTCGGTCGCCGGCGGCACCTCCCGGGCCGGGTCGAGCTGGTCGGCGTAGCCGTCGGGGAGCTGCCCGGACCGGCAGCGTTCCACCGCTGGCGGCCGCTGCGACCCGCTCGTCTCGGCGCCTGCGCCCGTCGACGCGCCTACCGCCGTGACGATGCCAGCCGCGACGACCGCCGCGGCCAGGACGCGACGACCCCTGCCCTTCTGTGTGCCCACCTGTCCCCCAGGATGCCCGCCCGGTCCCGTCGACCGGGATGCCGGATAACTAGCACAAACCGGACAGCAGGTAAACGTCCAACCTGCCTGTTCCTGACGCCGTTCGGGCCGGCGGCCTGCGAACGCCGCCAGCCGGAAAGCGAACGCTCGAACGTCGACCGGCGTGCACGCGCCGGCGACGTGAAGATCAGGTTCCTCGCTGGGTTCCGTCGGTCCCGGCGGGGCCGGTCCGGTGCGATCCTCGATCCGGGCGGAAGGCGACTGCGAGGGCACTACGGTCGCTGCGATGGAGTTCGCAGGCGATGACGTGCTGGCGCTGTCGTACCAGGAGCGCCGTCTGGTGGTCGTCGTCGGGGACGACGAGGTCGAGGTGCGGCGAGGGGCCACCGAGACCGTCGCCGGCAAGGGACCGCGGGACAGCGTTCCGCGCCTGGCGGCGGCCGCAGCCGGTGCCTTTCCCCGCGCCGTTCCCCTCGCGGTCCCCGTCATCGGGCTCGCCGGGGTCGCCGTGGTCGCGGTGGCGGTGGGACTGCGGAAGCTGAAGGACCGCTCGGAACGAGCCGGTCTGGAGCTCCTCGCCGTGACGGACAGCCAGGCGCGGAACCTGATGTTCCCCGTGGGCCATCCCCGCCGGCGGGTCGTGTACGCGGCCGAACCCGGTGCCGGAGGCAACTACTTCCCGGTCGCCGAGTTCCACCGGTACGTCTTCGATCGCAAGGTGTCCGAGGCGCTCCGTCTGGTGCGGAGCCTGGGAGCCACGGACATCTCGATCGAGCACGTCGAGGGGTTCGACCACAGCGCCGGGATCGATCTGTCGGCGTCCCCGCAGGACGTCGCCGTCGGTGCCGCCGGGAACTCCACGAGGCGCACCGACTCGGGTGCCAAGTTCACCATGCAGCTGGCACCGACCCTGCCGGCCCACGTCCCCAGCGACCTGAACTGGTTCGCGTCGGAGCCGCTGTGGCAGGAGGTGGCCAGCGCCCGTCTCGAGAGCGGGCTCCGCTCCTTCGCCCTGGACCTGAGCTACACCCAGGACCTGGGCGTCGACGCCAACCTCAAGGCGAAGATCACGAGCGTGGGCCTCGACGTCGGGGGGACCTACCAGGAGCACCGCCGGACGGTCTGGAAGCTCAGCGGAACGTTCGCCGAGCCGGGTCCCTCGACCTGACCACCTGAGCGGCGGGCGGGGCCGGGCCCCGAAACGACCGTCGCTGGGCTCGAGGGCGGCGTCCCGCCCCCCGGACGGGCGCGCCGGGCAGGACCGTCGCCCGGGAAGCGCACGAGCGTCCATGGCGAGCGCGGCGGGGTTCGCGCCCGGCCCGTCGCGGGGAGGGCCGGGAACCTGCGCCGTGATCGACCGGCGCCCCCACGGCGCCTGTTGCGCGCCGGCCTCCACGGCGGACTGTCCGAACTGTCCACCGGTCGAATGCCGTTTCGGTGCACCTGCCAGTTCGGCGAATGCCGCCTGACCAGGGCACCGGCACCGTCCGGTGGGCGAACCCGACAGCCCACCGAACAGGAGCCCTGCCATGTCCGCCATGCTCACCCTCGTCCCCGAACCCGACGGCTGGGACGACGACGCCGGCGTCGACTTCACCGCCGAGAACTTCGACTTCACGCCCGTCGTCGCCGCCCGCCCCGGCGCCTCGGACCGCTTCGTCGCCGCCCTCGAACGCTCCCGGCGGGTCGCCCGGCGAGCGCTGTCGGACCGGACGCTGGACACCTACACCTGGCACTGGCGCCAGTTCGTCGCCTGGTGCCGGACGACCGGCGAGGACCCCCTGCCCGCCGACGGCGCCGTCGTCGCCGCCCACATCACCGACCTGGCCGCCGGGTCCCTCGACCTGTTCGAGGACCTTGAGCTCGACGCGGACGGCCAGGTCCGCCGAGAGCCGCTGTCGGCGTCGACGATCGACCTGCGCATCGCCGCCATCAACAAGGCCCACCAGCTGTGCGGGCACGCCAAGCCCGGCGCCGACGCGTTCTGCGCCGCGGTCGCCAAGAGCCTGCGCAAGGACCTCCCGACCCGGCCCGTCGCCAAAGACCCGCTGACCGTCGACCTGCTCCGGCCGGTCCTGGAACGCCTCGTCACCCCGTACGAGACCCTGCGCGAGCAGGCGATGCTGATCCTGGCCCGCCACCGCGGAGTCGGTGCCACCGACCTCGCCCGGCTGGACTGGACCCAGGTCGGCATCGAAGCCGGTGCCGTCACCCTCGCCCTCGGCAGCGGCACCCGCAACGCGGCCGCCGTGCGCCGCCGCGTGCTGAGCGCCACCGGGATCCCCGGCACCTGCCCGGTCGCCGCGATGGAGGCGCTCGCCGCCCTCGGCCGGCACGGGCCGGTGTTCCGGCGCAACCAGCAGAGCACCGTGCCGCTGACCGACCAGGGCGTGACCAAGGCGGTGCGCCGCACCGTGGCCGCCGCCGGCCTGCCCGCCCCGGCCACGGGGCTGCCCCGCCTCGACGACGCCGCCCTCGCCCGGGCCACGGCCGCTGCCGCCGCGCAGAGCCCGGCGCAGGTCCGGGACCGGTCGCTGCTGCTGTCGGGCTTCGCGTCGGCGGTGCGGCGCTCGAACCTGGCCGCGTTCTGGTGGTCCGACTTCACCGAGCGCGACGAGGGCCTCGTCGCCCTGCTGCGCCGCTCCAAGACCGATCAGGCCGGCCGGGGCCTGGAGGTGTTCCTGCCCCGGGGGACCAACGAGCTCACCTGCCCGGTGGCGGCGTGGGCCGCGTGGCGGTGGGTGGTCGCCGAGGCGATCGGCGACGATCCGGTCCAGGTCGCCGGGAAGGTGCCGGTGTACGTGCGCGTCGGCGCCCAGGGCGGCACCGTGCCCGGCCGGGTCGGGGACCTGGTCGGCCTGGCCGACGCCACCGTCAACGACATCGTCAAGGCCCGGGCCGCCGCGGCCGGGCTGGTCGGCAACTTCGGGGCCCACAGCCTGCGGGCCGGGTTCGTGACCACCCTCGCCGATGCCGGCGTGTCCGCCGAGGACATCGCCGAGCAGACCCACCACCGCTCCCTCGACGTCCTGCGGGCCTACATCCGTCGCCTGGACGTCGCCCGCCGCAGCCCGGCCCGCCAGCTGGGCCTGTGACCTCGCCCGAGGCTCAAGCCCGGTCGCCGCCGCCGAGGCGGTGCCGGGCCCGGCGCGCCGGCGGCAGCGCCACGTAGCGCTCGGCGACGACCCCGCGGTGGCTGGACCGGTTCGCGACCGTCGCGTCCTCGATCGACCCGCCGGCCGCGACCGTCGACGACGCCCGGCCGGAGCGGGCCGCCTTGCCGGTGGTCCGGATGTCGGCGGCGGCACCGGCCCGGGCGATGGCCTCGGAGATCCGGGCCGAGTCCAGGGCGACATCGGTCGGGCGGCCGTCGACGATGGTGGTGAACAGCGGGCCGCTGGCGATCCCGGACACCTCGAGCCAGGCGGCGATCGTGCACGCTGCGCACGTGCGGTCCGACCCGGCCGGGTGGCCGCCGTGGCCGAACGTCACCACGTGGTCGGTGCCCGGCTTTGTGCCCCGCAGGGTCCAGTCGAAGCCGTCGGTGGTGACGGCGAGGTTCTCGACCGTCAGCTCCCGGAGCTCGCAGGGCCGGTTCCCGGCCGCCTGGGCGGCGACGGCGATCGCACGGTCACGCCGCACCCGCAACGTCCCCGGGACGACGTGCTCCAGGACGGCGGCGAGGTCCTGGTCCTCGAGGTCCAGGGGGTCCGTCGGCGCGACGGCGAGCGCTGCCTGGGCGATCGCCCGGGCGAAGCGGCGCCGCAGCTTCGGCGCGATGGCCGAGGTCCTGCCCGTCGTGCGGGTCGGGCGGGCCACGACGTTGAGGAACGCGGCGCCGAACCCGCCGTCCGGGGCGAGGGTGTCGTGGCGGTCGAGCTCGTCGAGCAGGACCCGGACGGCGTCGTGGAGGTCGCTGCCCGACGGTTCCTCGACCCGGATCGCCTCGAGCGCCGGAAGGCCTCGGGTCGTGGGGAGGCCGGCCACGTCGATGACGAGCCAGTCGTCATCGACGATGACGTCGCCGCGTCGCAGCTTCTCCAGCTGGCGGCTGTGCACCCGCCAGCGGCCGCTGAGCAGCAACGCCACGCGGTCGCGGGCGGCGAACAGCGGGCCGTCCGGTTGGCGGTACTCCAACGGCGCGGCGACGATCTCGTCGATGTCGTCGTCCATCAGCGGGGCCGGGCGCTCGACCGGCCCGGACGTGTAGCGGCGGGAGGCTGCCTTGAACCGGCGGACGATCACCGCTTCGGTGGGGGACGCCGCGCCCGCCTTGAGGTGGTGGTACCGGATCGCCGAGCACACGCCCGACACGACTCCCGCGCTCCACCGGTCCCGGTGCTCGTACAAGAAGGACACGACGGTCTCGGGCCGGGCTGGGAGCGCAGTCAGGGATTCGGCGGCGCACCAGCGGGTGAACGTCCGCCACTGCCAGGCGTAGCTGTCGGCTCGCCGGTCCCGGCGGTCGGCGCCGCTCACAGCAGGCCGCCCAGCGTCCGGGTTGCGGGACGGTCGTGGATGGTGAGCGAGCGCAGCCTGGCCTCGATGGTCTCGAGCCGGTGGGGCGGCAGCGACGCTGCGATCCGGCCGGGGGTCTCCTCCGTGCCGACCTGGGAGTGCAGGAAGCCCAGCTCCATGGAGGACGTGGTGATGCCATCGGCGAGGTCGGCGACCAGGGCGCGCAGGAGCTTCGTCCCGGCCTGCACCTGGATGGGTCGGTCGTAGAGCACGGTCGAGTCGCGGGTGCGGCACAGCAACGGCCCAGGGGAGGTGCCGCGGGCGAGCAGCCAGGCGTCGATCGCTGCCGCCGGGCACACCCGCAGGTCCGGGGATGGAGGGATCGGGACCAGGACCCGGCCCCGGACGCCGCGGGCGACGAGGAGGTGCCAGACGTCCTCGACGAGCGCGAGGTCCGTGACCTGCAGGTCCCGGAGCTCGGCGCCGGTGAGGGGGCCCGCCGCTCCGACGAGCAGGTAGGCCCGGGCGAGCAGGTGCGTCAGCGCCGGCGGGTCGAGGCGTAGGAGGATCCGGCGGAGGTCGTCGTCGGCGTCGAGGTGCGGGTACTGCGTGACCTCGACCCCGGCCCCCGCCGCGGTCCGGGTGAGCTGTCGGCGGGCCAGCCCCCGGTCCTCGCGACGATCCTCGCCGTGGAGGGCGGCGAACAGTTCCGGGCCGGGCTCGGCGTCGAGCACCGCCAGGACGGCAGTCACCGGACACAGCGTCGTGTCGGGATGCCGGGCCAGCTCGATCGTCGTGGCGCCGATCCTGGTCCGGCCCCTCGGACCGCCGACGCCGCTCGGGACCCGGATCCGGAGCCCGTCGCCCGACGCGGCCACGCCGTCGACGGGGGTGTCGAGCAGCACGCCGAAGTCGACCCGGCCGGCTCGGCTCACCAGGGTCGCGGCCTTCAGGGCTGCGCCCGCTGGGGTCCGAGGGGCCGGTCGGGCGCAGATGCGCTCGATGAGCGCCGGTGTCAGGGGCGTGACGATCCGCCTCTGCGTCGGACGAGTGCGGGCGTGTCCAGCCACCACCCACAGCGCCAGCCCGGTCGGGTCGTCGATCCCCAGGTTCACGTAGTGGTGCCGGAGAGCGGCGAGGTCCAGCTCGAGGGTTCCCACGCCGGCGTCGGTGCTTTCCGGACGGATCCGCCAGCCGACCCAGGTCGCCACGGTGACCTCCAGCGAGGTCACGTCGGACGGGTCCAGGCCGTCTTCAGCACACCAGGCACGGAACTTCCCGACGCTGAGGTCGTACCGACGTCGCGTCTCCGGGTCCAGCTCCCACTCGTAGATCCACGCCTCGATCGCCGGGTCGAGTTCGTCACAGGTGCCGTCGGTCGCCATGATCGGGACGGTCCCGGTGCCCGCCCGGCCGGCAACAGGCCCACCGGATCTGGTCCGCCGACTGGTGGCCACCGGTCGCCGTGCTGGTGCGAAACTGCACGTCGTGGCGACGAGGTGGGAGACGCACGAACTGCCGGTGTTGCGGGCGGTCGAGAGGCTGGAGCCGGTGTCGGGTGTTGGCGCCCTCGTCGCTGCGCTCGCGGGTCAGCTCGAGGAGGACGAGGTGATCGCCGCGGTCCGTCGTCTCGATCGAGCTGGCTTCATCCACGGCGTGGATGCCTCGACGCTGGGCGGCTACGACCTCTTGGAGATCGAGCTTGAGGAGCGGGGCCGTGTCCGGCTCGGGCAATGGCCGGGTGACGAGCTCGCGGAGGCGTTCCTCGAACTACTGCGCCGCGAAGCGGACGCAGCCGAGGACCAAGGCCAACGGCGCCGGCTCGACACAGCGGTGTCGTCGTTGGCTGCGATCGGCGGCCAGACGCTCAGCGGGATCCTCGCGCAGCTCGTCATGCGAGGCGGGCCGTAGCTAGAGGGTCCCTCAGCCGGCTCTATCGACGACGGGTTGTTGACGCGACGACGATGACGAACGCGAATGCCGATCTCCCGTACTTCGGGACCACCACCCGCAAGAGGCCCCGAGCTGGCCGCTTGGGGTCTGAAGCCGACTGCGGAGCTCAGGCCAGGGCGATGATGATGGCGAGAACTGAGGCGAACGCAGCAACGAGGGCTGCGCCGATGGTGACCTTGTCCCACCCGTCGCGTTCGTTCAGCTGGCTCACCTCGGACTTCATGGTGCGGAGCACGTCGAGCTGCTCGACCTGGACGAGCATGGCCTGCTCGGCCTCCTGAGCTCGGCGGGCAGCATCCTCGCCAAGGCTCTCAACGATGTCGTCGAACGCCGGCGCGCGCATGGGGATCGACCCAGCCGGAGGCGCTGGGAACCCAGCGAAGGTCTCGACCGACGGGATCTCGAGGTCGGCTGGAGAGATGCGGCCGAGGTAGTTCCGGGTCCAGTCGGCACCTATCTGTTCGGCCAAGCTCTTGCCGACCTCACTGAGCTTCAGCGTCGACTGCCAGCGCTCCATCGCTGGCGAGAAGGCGGCAGCAAGACGGGTGCGGAGGTACTCGTTCTCCTCCTCGACCGCACGCTCTAGTTGTGGGTCCGGGACGAGGCACTGGTTCCCGCGGTGCTCGAGCTCCACCATGTGGTCGAGCGTCCACGACCGGTCGTCCATGTGCCGCCGTAGCTCCGCACGGAACTCGTCGTCGGAGAGGTCGGCGTAGCGCGTCGGCTTCTCCGTCATCCCCCCAGTGTCGCGCTGGAGCGTGTGCCGGCCGACCTACTGACGTCCTGCGCTCCCCAGCCCGGTGACACCATCCTGACGCCGCCGTGGCGCCGTGGCGCCGGGAGGGCATGGCGATGTGGCGAGTGCGAGCCGCACGGTGCCACGCACGATTCTCGGTCATGAACCTCTCCTACCTCCCCACCCGCCACCAGACCGACCCGATCGTCGCCGATGCGATCCGATCGCTCGGCGGCGCTGCCCAGCAGGCCCTCAGCGACTGGGACAACAAGCTCTGCTCACGCTCCGAGAGGATCCTCGCGATGTGCGATGACCTGGACGGCGTGGCAGCCACGATCACCGGCAGCGGTCCGGGCGCCCATGCGGTCCGCCGCGTGTGCGCAGCAGCCGGCGTCGCTGTCGCGGCGGCGTGCCGTAGCGGTGATCTCGTCGGCTCCGGCGCAGTGTCGGACGACGCCGACGACGAAGTGATCGACGACGCGATCGACATCCTGCTCGACTACCTCGGTGGCGTGCTGCACGCCGCCGCCGTTCTCGCCGCGGTACCGGCCGAACAGTGGATGCACACGCTGTCCTGCGACCTCATCGTCGTTGCCGGTCGAGGTCGCGAGTTCGATGATGAAGACGGCTGGGCCCAGATCGCTGTCGACCTGACCGTCTGCGCCGCCCGCACCCTCGCCGCCGCGATCGAAGGCAGCACTCCGTAGGGGGAGTCCCAGCAAGCCAACCCGTCACGCTCCTCGAGCTGGGGTAGGAGGGAGTGGTGTTCGGACTGCTCGCACACCGGGTCTGACCTGGGCTTGCGCAGCCGGTGCCCCTGCACGACGCCCCGATCGGGTCCTGGTACTTGCAGAACGCCTGCAGACAGGCAGTGGGGCCGGCCATTGCCGACTCCACTGTCCGAGTCATCGTGCGGGCCAGCTCACTTGGAATCGCTGGGCCGGGCGAGTCGTCGAGATCGGATGGTCCGGTGCGGGGCTGCCCGTGCACTCACCGGGGGGCGTGGACCGGAACGCCGAAGCAGACGGTGACCGTCAGGATCGCATCGCACCTCGTGCGATGCTGCGGAAGCTCTCCTCTAGGTCGCGCAGTACGGCGCGGGCCAGGTGGCAGGTCTCGGCAGCAGAGTGTGGGTCCATCTGCTGCGCGGCGAGCTGCGCCATCTCCGCTGCTGCGGTCAGTTCGTCGGCGGCGATGGCTGCCTCCTCCCCGAAGGCGGCCCGGGCGGCCGGCGACTCCAGCCCGGCGTCCTCGAGTGACCGGGCAGCGGTGGCCGGGGCGAGGTCGGCGAAGTGCTCGGGGTCGAGGGCGGCGAGGTCCCGTTCGACCCGCAGCCGGGTGGTGCGCCCGCCGGTGAGCGCGCAGCGGAACACCGCACCCGAGGGTGCCTCCCAGCGCAGGTGCGTCGACCCGTCGACGCTTACGGTCCAGCCACTGCGCCGTGCCCTGCGGGCGAGCGCTTCGACATCTTTGTCGGTACCCAGTGCCCCGGACATCACGCCGGTGCCGGAGTGGGAAGTGCGAGCCGGGCGCAGGCAGCCAGCACCGGCTCGGCGACGACGAGGCCGTCCTCGTCCTCCTCCAGCATCGACAGCATGGCCATGATCGCCATGGCCTCGGCCGGGTTGTTCTCGCCGTCGAGTTCGTCGTCGATGCCGAGCAGCTCGGCCAGGTCCGTCGGGGTGTCCCGGAATCCGGTGGCGGCCAGTCGGGTGAAGCACGCGACGATGCCGGGGTCGGCGGGCTGATCAGAGTCCTCGGGGTCCAGGCCCACCGCACCGAGCAGCTCCCGCGCACCCTCGGCGGTGGCCAGGTGCGCCTCGATCCCGTCGAGAGCCTCGTCGAAGGGACGCTGGCGCATCCGGGCGATGGCCTGCTCGACCAGCAGCGGCCAGCCTCCGGTGACCTCGAGCAGCCGTGCCTGCCGGGCCGGGTGGGCGAGGTCCAGCTCCTCGATGCGGTCCCAGGCCCGCAGCGAGACAAGGTCGATGCGGCGCAGGCCGACTGCCACATCAGCCAGGGCGCCGCGACGTCCGTCGGGCGTGGTGACTACCTGGCGCAGGAGCCAGCGCTCGGAGGGACCGGCGACGAGCACCGCAGACCGCGTGCCCTTCGCGGTGCGGGCCTGGCCGCGACGGCGGGCGGCGTCAATGGACTGCTCCCAGCTGTCCTGGCTGCGCCCGACGGTCATGTCCGACACGACCACGACGTGGCCATCAGCGGGTGCCGACATCGAGTCCCGCCACTGGCGACGTGACGTTTCCGTCAGCTCCGAAGTGGTGACCCCGGGAAGCAGCCTGGATGCGGCGGCAAGGGCGTCGGGCACGGCGTCGGCGCGCAGGGCCCGGCTGCCGACCACGACCCGGAGCTGGGTACTGCCGGCGCCGACGACGTCGGCGAGCTGGGTGGCGGTCAGGGGGCTGTAGCGGCCGTCGCCCAGGCTGATGCGGTTCCCGGCGGCGCCTGCGGTCACGTTGGGCTCATAGTTGCCCGAGGCGCTGATGAGCTCCTCGGTGATCTCCTCCACGGGCCCGAAGAGCCGGACGGTGGCCGGCGACAGCATCCGGTAGCCGGCTTCGGCGTCGCCGGCGAACACGCCGAGGCCGACCAGCTCGTCGCACAGGGCGCGGACGTCGTCGGGGTTCTGGCCCGAGAAGCCCTCGGGCCAGTACTCCACCGCCTGGCGGCGCAGTTCAGCCGGGGACGCTGCCGTTCCGAGCCCCTCGCTGATCGCCCTCCAGGCGAGCAGGTAGGCGAGCAGCTTGTAGCGGTGGTCGAGCTCGAGGGTGAGGAACAGCCGGTCTCGCACGCCCTGGTCGACCTCGGGGGAGCGGAGCAGCTCGTTGAGGACCTCTTCGGGGACGGGCCAGGGCGCGAGGCCGGCGACGGGCTCGGCCCGGAGCCGTCCGACGAGCTGGCCGCAGGCGAGCTGGATGACGCTCGGGTTGCATGCGCAGAAGGTGACGAGCCGGTCGACCTGGGCGTCGGAGATCGACCATCCGAGGGCGTGCAGCGGCCGGCGCACCAGGGCGGCGGCCGAGGCGGCGTCGAGGGGACCGATGACGAGGGGCTGGGGCAGGTGCGACAGCGGCTGGTTGGGCAGCTTGCGGTAGCGGGCGACGTGCTGGAGGCCGGAGAACACGACCTTGAACCTGCCGTCGCCGTACTGCATGAGGTCGCGGAGGCGGACCACGTTGGCGAAGCTCGAGGTGGCGTCGGCCCGGAGGAAGAAGTCGCACTCGTCGAGCAGCAGGAGCAGGCGCCGCTCGGGGTTGTCGGCCAGCCAGGCCCGGATGCCGGCCGAGACGGCGTCCGCGCTTCCTTCGGTCCCGGTCGGCAGGACCCCGGCTTCGATGAGGCGGGCGGCCAGCACCGGCCATAGCTCGGCTGGGTCCGAGGGCGGGACCGCGGCGACGTGCTGGATGACGATGAGCAGCGCCAGCACGTCGGTGCCCTCCAGCTCGGACTGCACCGAGCGCAACAGTGCCGTCTTGCCGAGGCGTCGGCCGCCGGAGATGAACGAGGACCCGGCCGGTGCCGCGATCTTGTGGCGCTCGGCGCGACGTCCGTAGAACATCTCTTCGGGGGTGCCGGCCAGCAGGTCCGGGTCGTAGGGGTTCGACGCGGCGTAGGGGAGCACCGTGCGCATGGTGACGTCGAAGGACTGGCGCCCGGCGAGCGCGCAGCGCAGGACCACGGCGTCGTCGATGACGACGACCTCCTGGCCGTCGCTGCGCCGTGAGTGGCGGGCCAGTTCGATGCGGGCCTGGGCGCCGAGCAGCCCGAGGCGCAAGACGTAGACGGGCTGGTCGGCCGGTGCGTTCGCGGCGGCGAGGTTCCACAGCTGGGACATCGGCAGGTCGTCCCAGCACAGCATGAACCGCCGTCGCCCGGCCGAGCGCGACCCGAAGTCGGGCACGTACGCGTAGCCGGAGCGGTCGCCGTGGACGTCGACGAAGCGACGCCCCTTCGTCGAGATCTGGCGGAGCTTGGGCGGCCGTTCGAGCGAGGTGGGGATCAGGCCGAGCAGCCGCAGCACCGGCCCCATCGTGGCTTCGATGTCGGAGGGACGTTCCTCGCCCGACAGCGAGATCCAGGCCTCGAGTGCGGTCGCGACCGACTCGCGGTCGATCTCTGCGATGCCGGAGAAGTTCAGGCCGGCGTGCACCGCCCCGGCCCGCACGGCGGCGACCACCTCGCCGGTGACGGCGGTCTCGGTGGCGAGCACCTCGCCGAGCACCGAGTCCGGGGTGCTGACGGTCTCGGCTCCCTCGGGCGGGGTCTCACCTGCCCGGGCGCGGTGCAGGTACTCCTCGGCGGCGCCGAGCTCGTCACGGTCGAGCAGGTCCTCGAGCTTGGAGGCCCACGCCTCGTCGAGCTCGCCAGCGGCGATGGCGTCGTCGACGTCGGCACGGATCGCAGCCCTGCGGACCGCGCCTGCCTCCTCGAGCGCGACGGCGAGCTGCTCGAGCTCGGTCCCGACACGTCCGAGGTCTCGGCGCACGCCGCTCTCGGCCGAGCGGGGCTGGGACTGCAGCAGCATGCCCTGCAGCCGGGAGGCGTCGTCGTCGCTGATCCGGCCTCGTGACCGCGCTGCAGCGAAGCGCGAATCGAGGGCCTTCCACAGCTCCTCGACCCTGGCGAGCTCGTCGCGCTCGCGGATCCGCAGTTCCTGGCGGGCAGCGCTCTCGTCGAAGCCGTCGCCGGGCCCGACCCCGAGGTCCACGATGGCCTCCGCGGCGGCGAAGTCCCCTCCCTGCAGGCGGCTTGCGAACGCGTCGGAGCGGGACACCGTGGTGGCGTGGACGAGCTGCGCCGGCGTCGGGACGTCGGCGAGGCCGAGATCGGCGTCCAGGGCGAGGCCCTCGACCAGGGCGAGGCCGCGGTTGAGGGCCTCGTTGGGCGCCAGGCCGACACCTTCGAGGCGCTCGCTGCCGAGCAGCCCGATCGTCTCGGCCAGGATCGCACGAGCCGCTGCCGACGCGGCGCTGGACCAGTCGTCCACGGCGACCCCAGCGACCTCGTCGTCGATGGGGTGACGGAGCCGGACCGCCTGGGCGGCGAGCTGCTCGCGCAGCTCGTTCGCCTGGCCGCTGCGGGCAGCCGGATGCGAGTCGCACCACAGCAGCGCCTGCTCGACGACCTCCTCGACGCCGCGCAGGAGGTGCTCACGGGCCGGCCCAATGATCCGCTCGGCGCCCCTTCCCTCGCGGAGGGACTTGTCGGCGGCGTCGACGACGTTCTCCCGCAAGCGACGGTCGCCGACGGGAGCGCATGCCTCCCGGACCTCGCCCACGCGGCCGGGGTCGTTGGTGGCCACAGCGGCGAGGATCGACCCGAGCAGACCGTCAGGTGCCATCCACTGCTTCCAGATCTCCACGCCTCGGTAGAGGCGGTTCTGGCGGGGCGGGCGGCGCAGGGTGTCCTCGGCCCAGGAGGCGATGGCCTGTGCCTGGGCGTGGGACTCGGCGACGTCGGCAGACATGCCGGTGGCCGGCACGGCGAGGTTCTTCTCGGTGGCGGAGGCGACCGCGAGAGCGAAGTCGCGCAGGCGCGGCAGCTCGGCGAGGGCCGGGATGATCTGGCGTAGCACCGCCGGCGCCCCGGAGGAGGGGTCAAGCAGCGCGGCCCTGGTGACGGCAGCGGCTCGCAGTACGACGCTTCCGGGGTCGGCGGGGTTCAACGTCACGTTCAGGCAGCGGTTGACCATCTCGGTGGCCGATGCCGATGCGGTCGAGCGGACCGCCTGGGCCAGCGCGGCCTCGGCGAGGATCCCGGCCCGGTAGTCCTGGCCGAGGGCGGCGGCGAGGTGGTGGGCGAGCCCGAAGCGGCGAGCGGTGACGAGCTCGGCCAAGGTGTCGTTGACCACCTCGGCGCTGGGGTCGTCTCTGCCGTGCTGTTCCTCGCCGCCCTGGGGTCCGTCCCCGGCCGGGCCGGGGTCGGCCGGGCCGCCGCTCGTGGGTGGCGTCGGGCGGGGAGGAGCCGACGTCGCTGTGGTGTCCTGGGCTTCATTCCCTGCGCCGGCGGGCTCGGGACCGCTGTCGATGCCGGGATCGACCGCCGTCCCGCTGGTTGTCTGCTCCTGGACCGGCTCGTCGCGGGTGACGCTCGCTTCGTCAGGCTCAGGGTCGTGGCCCTCGGCGGTGGGAGCGAGCTTGGTCGGCTCGGGGGAGGGGTCCTTTGCGGCTGCGTCCGTCTCAGCGCTCGTGTCCTCGGTGCTCTGCTCGCCGGCCGTGCCGGATTCCTCGCCTGAGTCCTCCTTGGCGACCGGCGCCTGGGTGGCGGCCTCGTCCGCTACCTCGCCAGCTGCCTCCTCCAAGCCGTCGATGTCGGGCTTGGGCGCGTTGTCGGTGGGACCGGACGGGCCGTCGGTTTCGACGTCGGCGGCCTCCTCGCCCTCGAGGGCCTCGACGTCGGTGCCCTCGTCCTCGGTGGCAACTTCGTCGTCGGTCTCGGCGAGGGTGAGCAGACCCGCCAGGACCGCATCGATGAGGACCGGGGCGGGCGGTGAGGGCTCGGCGCGCAGCTCGCTCGCCAGACCGAAGCGCTCGAGCGGCTCCTCGGTGTCGAAGATCTGCAGGAACCGCGCCAGGCGGTCAGCCAGGTCGGGGTCGTCGGTGAGTGCCCCGGCGGCGTCGTGCAGCTCGGTGAGGGATGCTCCGAGGGAATCAGGCCCCCCGACACCCAGCACGCGTCGGGACAGCACGGCGAGGGCCTCCTGGGCCTCGTTGCTGGCGACAGACTCCGAGATCGCCGCGAGGACCGGCTCGACCCCGAGGCCCTCGGCCATGGCCACCAGCGCTGCGGAGTAGTCGATCACCTCGTGCAGGTCCTGGCCTGCTGCAGGCCGACCTGCCCGGACCGCTTCGGCGGCCCGCTCGATGGCACGGCTCGCCTCACGCCAGCGCTCCTGGAGCGGGCCGAGCTCAGTGACCGGGGACGGGTCGGGCTCGTCGTGGTCCCAGTCCTCGCCAGCGATGAGCGCCGCCTCGACGACGGGGCGCACCTGCTCGGCGAGCTCGTCGAGAGGGTCCGACAGCGTGTCCTGGTCGGCCAGGGCGACCAAGGCCCGGGCGAAGCGCTCGGGCTCGGTGTTCATGCCGGCCACGACCGCAAGCACCACGAGCGTGTGGCCGAACTCGTGGGACATGTCCTCGATGGCCTCGCCAACGTCGTCGATCTCGCCGGGTAGCCCTTCGCTTTCGTCGAGGGTTTCGCCCAGGTGATGGCCGATAGGCGCAGTGATGATGTCAGCGGCCCGGAGCCGGTCATGGAAGCTGCCCCGCCCGAGGTTGGTCACCAACAGCCGTGCCGTGGAAGTCGTCACCTTCGACGACGGGGTCCGGTGCATCGACAGGACCTTGTTGCGCAGCTTGGTGGGCATGGCGCGCAGGCCCGCCGCTAACTGTTCGTAGTCGACCTGGCTCCACGCCTGGGACAGGGCAGTGCGCGCGTCGAGATCGGCGAGGGACGGGGCTGCGGGTGCGCTCATCGCGGTCGCTCCTGGGCCGGTGCGTCGCCGGCGTGTCGGGGGGTCGTGTCGGACTCCTCGAAGGGATCCGAGACGACCTCTTCGAGGGTGGTGGCGGCCGAGCGGCCAGCGAGGCGCTCGAGGGCTTCCTTGGCTCGTTCGAGCTCGGCGGTCAGTTCGGCGGGGACGCCCTGGCCACGGGGGTGTCCGCGCCGCCAGGTCTGGTTCGGTGCGAGGGGACCCTCGGGGAGGCCCTCGGTGCCGGCGACTTCGCCCCAGGTGGTCTCCTTGGCCTCGGAGCGCCGGTGGGTCTCGGGCAGGTTCACCACGGTCGGGGGGACCCAGTGTCGCTGCGCGTGGCGCCGCAAGCGTTGGCGGGTCGCGTCGACGAAGCGTGCGAGCAGGTCGGCGTCGGCTCGACGTCCGGCATCGGTCAGGCGCGGGCTGACCACCACGAGGTCACCGTCGAGTCGGGCCGCTCCGGTGGCGGACATGCCTCGCACGGCGGCGACGACGGCGCGGCGCAGCACCGGGCGCCCGAAGCCAGGGACGACCTCGCCGCCCGGGCCGAAGCAGCGCTCGACGACGTCGTCGACGTGCATCGCCATGCAGCCGTCCTCGGTGAGATCGCCGTGGCGACGCACCGCGGCGCGCACCAGCTGGCGGATGGTCACGGTCCGGCTGCCTTGTTCGGTGGCGCCGGCAGCGGCGACCGCGACGGCGAGGTTGAACACGTGGGTGTAGGTGATCCCGGCGACCTCGGTGGGGGTGTCAAGCAGCGTCGTGGTGGCGGTCACCACGGTGGAGCCAACCTGCCAGGACAGGCGCACGGTGGTGCCGGGGAGCACGCCGAGGGGCCAGGGGAGGCACAGGTGCCCGTCGTCGCCGATGCTGGCCCACTCCCGGGCTTCGGGCTGGCCGTCGTGGGCTAGGCGGATGAGGAGCTGGTCCTGTCCCCGTGTGTAGAGGGTCTCGGTGAGCGTGTCGGCCACGGCAGGGGGGAGCCTGAGCCGGTCGGTGTCGATGTCGGTGCCCGACAGGTGCAGCAGCCAGGTCGCCTCCGAACCCGAGATGTCCCATTCGAGCTCGTCAGCGTCGTCGAACCACTCCGGCGCGTCGACCGCGTCGGGGGCGGGCCCTTCGGCGCGGCTGATCTCGCCGCCGGTGTGGGCGACCCATCCCAGCCCGAGGGCGACAGCCGGATCGGCGTCGACGGGGGAGGCGTGCTCGAGGCGCTCGGCGCGCCACAGGCCCCCGCCCTGCCAGGTGTCGTCGAGGCGCAGGTGCACGCCCTGCCAGTCCCCGTCGGGGGCTTCGGCTGCGAGGGTGTCGAGGGCGAGCAGCGAGGTGCACACCACGGCCTTGGGCCAGCCGAGGCCGACGAGCGTCTCGGTATCGCAGGTGTCAGCCAGGCGCGCCGACATCGACGCCCAGGCGAGCGGCTCGTGGGAGCCGGTGCGAGCCAGGCCGCGCACGGTCCGGTACATGCCGGTGTCGGTGTCCGCGTCGAGGGCCACGGCATCGCTGTAGACCGCTGCTGTGACGTAGTAGGGCCCAAAGGAGCGCACGTCGTCGCGCTCATCTAGCGCGGCGGCCAGCACCGACGCGGCCTCCGCCAGCACCGCAGGGTCGGCCGGGAGCCCGGCAGCGGCGAGGGCCTCGGGGTGCGTAGCCGCGGTCCATGCGGCCCAGAAGCTGACCTCGTCGGCCTCGTCGAGGCCATCGCGGTAGACCACGTCGGCGATGAGGTGCCCGAAGCGGTCCAGTGCCTTGCCGCGGCTGCGGATCCGGGCGAGCTTGGTCTCGGGGGGCATGAGCGCGTCGCCGAGACGGCCGAAGTCGATGACGAGCCGCTCGCGCAGCACCCGGTCCCCGGGTGGCGCGCTGAAGTCCGGCGGCGGGCGACCTTCGGTGGGCGCGCCGCTGGGGGCTCCGGCGAGCCAGCCGGGCACCCACGCCGGGTCGAGCTGGGGGTGGGCGCCTTCCTTCCATGCGACCTCGGCGTACGCGATGTCGTTGCCGACCTGGACGGTCACGATGGCACCGAGGGGGACGGCCCGCTGGGGCTGAAGGACGGCGGTCCCGTCGATCACACCGTGAGCGAAGGTGGGGACGGTGTCCAACAGCGCGTCGAAGGCGGCGCCGTCGTAGCCGCCTGCCCTCCCCTTCGCGAACCACAACAGATTGCACAGCCCTGGCAGCGAGACCGGGACCTGGCGTCGGCTGAGCTCGCCGACGACGGCGTCGACGATGCCGTTGTCGATGTCCCCGTCGGCGACTCGGGCCAGGTCGCTGCGGTCGGGGTCGGTGGACCCTTCTAGGGCTGCGGTAGCGACGGTGCTCACGTCCCGCTCCCTGCTGCGGCTGCAGCCGCGGCTGCCTGGCGGGCGGCCCGCTCGGCGTCGGCTCGGACGTGCGCGGCGAGGCGCCAGCGTCCGTTGCCGATGTCGACGACCTCGCCGTCGGCGGCCAGGGCTGCCAGCGCGGCGTCGACGGCGCTCTGACGCACGCCGACCATGGCACCGCGGAGGCGGTGGTAGAGGAGCTGGGGCCACAGGCGCCGCCGCCGTCCGAGGCTCGGCGAGAACCAGGAGTCCTCGCCGTGGAGCACCCGGCGCAGCATCGTGGCGTTCAGGCCGCGCCACTCGTGCCAGAGCAGGTCGGTGATGTGGCGCTGCAACCTGCGCTCGAAGTTGGCCCGGCCGGTCGCCGTGGCAGCGACCGGCACCGGGCGGGGCGTGAAGAAGGCTGCGTGGAGATCCGGAGCCGGCGTGGGGTCCGCCCCGACGGTCGCGGCGTCGGACCAGTGCCAGGAGCAGCGCACCGGGGCGGTGGCGCACGCTCCCGGGGGGAGCGCGTCGACGCCGAAGTGCTCGGCGAAGCCTTCGTGGGCGCATCGGGGGTCGTCGAACCAGCGCCGCAGCTCGCCGAGCTCGGTCTGCACCCGAGTCTGGCGGTTCGTGGCCACGTCGTCGAAGCCCCCGGGTCGTGCGGTGCGCAGGACCCGGTAGACGGTCAGGCGCGAGCGGGTCACCTGCTGGGACACGTCGAGCCAGCCACGGTCGTGTGCGGTGGCCAGACCATTCCACAGCTCGGTGACGTCGGTGGCGACCTGGTCGTAGTCGTCGACCTCGACGCCGAGCCGGTCGTGGGTCGCGATGAGTTCCACGCCCGTGGTCGTGGCGTCGGGATCCGCAGCGATGGCGTCGACGATCCGGGCCCAGATCTCGTCGTCGGCGGCGAGCTCACCGCGCCCGACCCGGATCCGGTCGGGGACGTCACCGAGGTCCTCGATCCCGGCGACGGTGCCGAGGGAGGCGAGGGCTCGGGTGACGGCTGAGCTGTAGGACTCCGCGACGCGCGCCGAGCGCAGCTGGTTGTCGCTGATGCGGCCCGCCAGGTGGTCCTCGACCATCTGGGTCTGGCCGAGGTCCTCGGCGTCCACGGCGGCGACCTCGCCGACTGCGGCTTGGGACAGGAGGCGGTCGGCGAGGCGGCGCAGCGTGGCGATCCCGATGTCCTGGGTCGCCATCCAGGTGACCGTGCGCCACGACCGCTGCGTCACCAGCGCCATGGCGGCGTTGGTCCCGACGTCGTCGACGCCGGGCACTCGCCGGGACGAGTCGCGACCGGCCCGGCCGAGCTGCTGGTAGAGGGCTGCCAGGTCCGTGGGCGGGGAGATGCAGAACACGGCCCGGATGTCGTCGCGGTCCACGCCGAGTCCGAACGCAGAGGTGGCCACGACGATCATCGGACGGAAGTCCTCGTCGCCGGCACGGGGCGCGGTCTTGAACGTGACGGCCACCGAGGCCTTCTCGGCCTGGGAGAGCCGTCCGTGGTAGCGCAGGACTACCTCGGCGCTGTCGTCGCCGAGGTAGTCCCGGATCGAGGCGTGCACACGCTCCACCTCGCGCACGGTGGTGCAGTAGAAGATCGCGTGACCCTCGAGGGCGTCGACGACGGCTTCGATGAGACCGGCGACGGCGTTGGGGCCGCCTGGTGCGAGCCGACGTCGCCACAGGGCCAGGTCGGCGCGCAGCGGGTTGGCGGCCACGGACGTGAACCCCGGTCCGTCTCCGGTCGCGGGCACGGCGGCCGGGAGGTCGAAGATCCGGGTGCGGATGCCTTCGCGGACGGTGCGGTTCGCAGTGGCGGTGAAGGCCGACACCGACAGCTCGGCGTGCGTGGCACGCAGCTGGGCCAGCCAGCGGTCGAGGCGACGGAACGAGGGTCGGAAGTCGTCACCCCAGTCGACGAGGGTGTGGGCCTCGTCGATGGCGATGCGGCCGATGATGCCCCGCTCGACGCCGGAGGCGATGAGCTCCCGGAAGCGGGCGTCTGCGAGACGTTCCGGTGACAGGTAGATCAGCCGGATGCCGTGGTCACCTTCGCCTCGGAGGGTCTCAGCGACCTGGGTCTTGCCCAGGCGCGAGTTCGACTCTCGCATTGGGCCGGTCAGGGCCCGGACCATCGAACCGATCGTGGCCCCGAGTCCCATGGCCTGGTCGACCATCAGCGACACGAGCGGGGAGACCACGATCGTGACCCCGGGCAACACCAGAGCGGGCAGCTGGTAGCAGAACGACTTGCCGAACCCGGTGGGCAGCAGCGCCATGACGTCGTCGCCTCGGGCGATGGCGGCGATGGCCTGGCGCTGCTCGGCGCGCAAGGTCACGGCCGGCCCGCCGAGGACCTTGGCCACTGCCTCGCAGCGCGCGACGACCTCGTCGCCGAAGGCGTCCGGGTCCGCGCTGCGCAGCCGGGCTGCCTCGTCGGGGGCGAGCATCTGGGATCCGATGGCGACCATCTCGGGCAGGTCGACCAGGGAGCGCAGCGCAGCGGGGTCCTGGGCGATGCCGGCGTCTTCGTCGGCGATGATGCCGGCGGCGTTGGCGAAGGAGATGATCTCCTGCCAGGCGTCGACCATCGGCATCACGTTGCCGACGCCCAGGTCGGCGCCGACGTCGCGTCGCAGGCCATCCTCGAGGGATCCGAGGAACACCCGCCGGTACATGCGCCGGCGGCTGTCCCCGCCGGCGAGCTTGGCGTCGCTGATGACGATGACGCCTCGGTGCTGCTCGGAGCGGATGAGGCGCCCTACTGCCTGGCGCAGCCCGAGGGCGGCGAGGGGCAGGTAGTAGGCCTCGTCTGCGGCGCGGTCGGGGTCGGGCGCACCGGCGGCCACGGCAGCAGCGAGGGCGGCGGCCCGGCGGGCGGCGACGATGGGGTCGGCGAAGGGAGCGAAGGGGATCTTGTTGATCCACACGAGCCCGAGCCGGCCGGGCTCGGCGATGTCGACGCCCTGCCACAGGCCCCGCGTGCCCACCAGCACGCCGCCGGTGGTGGAGAAGGTCTCCACGGCACGGGCGTTGCCGAGGGTCTCGGCGGTGGCGAGGGGGACACCGGCTGCGGACAGCCCGGGGGCGGCGGTCTCGGCTATCGCTGCCGCCGTCGACCGTGATGTGGTGAGCACCATCGCCCCGCCTGCGAGTCCGCCGGCGGAGTGCGGGCGCGCTGCGAGCGACGTCCAGCCCTGGAGCTGGTGGGCGATGGTCCGCACCGCCCTTGTCGGGTGCTCGGCCCAGGACGGGAAGTCCGACAGGCACACGAGGCGCGCCTGGGTGCCGTGGTCGAAGGGGGTGTCGAGCTCGATGGCTGGGGTCGCAGCGTTCAGGCCGAGGCGCCCGCGGATGAAGGTCCAGTCGCCGGCGACGCGCAGCGTCCCCGAGGTCAGGATCAGCCTCGGCGTGTCGATGAGGAAACCCCGCCAGACCACGTCGGCACCAAGCGAGATCGGCGAGGTGGTCACACTCATGCGCAGACGCCGGGGCGAGCGGGCGAGGTCGGGGCTGTCGGCCTCGGCCATCCACACGACCCGGTTCGTGGCTGGTGCCGCAGCAGGCCCAGCCGCTGGTGCTGGCGGGCCTGTGGTGGTCCCCCCGGACCCCTCGGCCTCCTCGGCGAGCTCATCGGCGAGCTCGTCCGCGACGTCGTCGTCGTCCTCGCTGTCCTCGTCGGCGCTGGGGTCGGCACCGGGTGGGGTGCTGCTCCCGCCGGCGGCATCCGCGGTGGCCTCAGCGTCGTCCTCCAGACCCTCGTCGCCGGGCCCGTCGACTGCCTCGCCGCCCGGAAGGTGGTCGCGGTCGAGGGCGCCGGCCAGTGCGGCGTCGTGGGCGGCGTCGGCCGGGGTGGCGTCGAGGTCAGGGTCGGCGCCGGAGGTGGTGGTGCGCAGCACGCGCCGCTGGAGCGGGCCGAGGAGGAGTTCGAGGTCGGCGAGCACCGCTTCGAGGGCTTCCTGCTGGGCGATGACCGTGGACGACGCGGCTCGGAACCGTTCCGCTGCCCACCGGTCGGCTGCGGCCAGGCCTGCGGGGTCCCCGGCCCACCAGGCGAGCATGCGCCGGCAGAACTCGAGGTAGTTGCGGGCCCGGGTGAGGCTGTGGCGCAGGGCGTCCACCGCTGGTCCTCCTCGGAGCCCGACGTGCGGGCTGGCGAGGGTGACGGCGCGACGTCCCGGCTCGGCTCCGGCCTCGGAGAGCTGATCGAGGGCTCGCAGCGCGGCCGACGGCATGACCTCGGCGGCCAGGAAGCGGCGCAGCTGCCCGGCGACGTCGGTGATGCGGCCCAGGGCGTTGTGCGGGTCGGCTTCGGCCACGAATCGGGCGAGCTCACCGGGGACCCGTTCCAGGGCCTGGTAGTCGAAGGTCGCGGACAGGGCCTCGGTCGCCGCGCCTTCGAGCTCGTGGGCCTCGTCGACAAACACGACGAGGCCGTCATTGACCTCGGCCAGGGCGTCGCGGTGCGCCATGAGCAGGGCGTGGTTGGCGATGACGATGCGCGACGCGGCGAGAGCCTCGGCGACGCGGTCGGTGTGGAGGCTGAGCTCGAGGTCCGGGTCCGGGCGATAGTCGCCCTGGTCGTGCTGGGACAGAGCGTGCAGCCAGGCGCTGAGCTGGTTGCGGGTGGTGCGGGTGAACACGACCGGGATGTCCACGCCGTCGACGCTTCGTGCAAGCCACCGCTCCGAGAGGCGCCCGGCGGTGACGAAGCGCACCGCCAGGTAGGCGACGAGCTCTCGCATCGCCGGTTCTGCGAGCGGGCCGCGGCGGCGTTCGTGGTGACAGGCGTCGGTGAGCGCGAGCGTCAACGCCCGGGCCGACAGGCGGTTGCTCGCACCCTTGATGAGGTCGGTGCTGGTGGCGAGCGCGTCGATGCCGGCGTCGACGAGCGCCTGGACGTCACGGGCGAGCTGGCTCTGAAGCTGCTTCGTGTGGGTGGCGATGACGGCCCGGCGGTCCTCGCCGGAGCGGGTCCAGTCGAGCGCGCCGGCGAGCAGCACGAGGCTCTTGCCGGTGCCGGTGGGTGCCTCGACGAGCCCTCCGTGGTCGGCGGCGAGCCAGGCGGCAACGGCATCTGCCATCTGGCCCTGGGCGGGCCTGCGCGCCAGCGCTGACCCGCGAGCGACCTCGGCGAGCAGGTGCGGGTCGACCCGACCGGCGGGTCCCACGATGCTGGTGGGGACGCTCACGGGCGGCGGACCTGGGGGAGGGGCGCCGTCGTCTGGCGGGAGGCTCCTGCGTGGGGTCACCCCGGCGGCGTGGAGCTCGTCGGCGAGCAGCTCGGCGACATCGTCCTCGCTGAGCCGGCGGCCGGGCATCTCGATTCCGGCCAGATCCGCAAGGAGCCCCCAGGTGGGGCTGTCGTCGCAGGCGCTGAGAACGACCTCGGTGAGATCGGGCCGCCAGAGGCGCAGCTGTCGGGCGCCAGCCCAGACGATGGTCGCAAGGAGACGGCAGTCCGAGAGCGCCTCGTGCCAGGTGTAGCGATCCAGGTCGACCGACAGGCGCTCCGCGACCCGGGCGAGGCGGTGGTCGTTGGGCGGGGTCGGCCACAGCGACAAGGCCGGCAGCAGCCCGTCGACGAGGTCCACCCCCGACAGCGGCGGGAGCCCGGCCCGGGCTCGCTCCTCGTCCAGGAGGGGGAAGTCGAGCTCGAGGCCGTTGTAGGCGACGACGACGTCGGCTCCCTCGAGGAGGTTGTCGAGCTCGGCGAGCCAGACGTCTGCGTCCACCGCCTCGGCTGCGTGACGGGCGGCCACGGTCGGGCTGGTGATCTGCCACTCCGGCCCGTCGCCCACCTCGGGCAGCGCGCAGAAGCGGCTCATTGAGCGCCGCTGGAACACCCAGTCCCAGTCGCGACCGAACCGCAGGGCACCGGCCTGGAAGGCCCGCCGCTCGGTGTAGGGGTGCTCGGCGGTGGTCCGGACCACCGACTCGAAGTCGATGGCCACGACCCGCAGCGGGCGCTGTCCCCGGTCCTCGGCGGTCCCCGGGCTCGGGGTGTGCTCGGTCTCGGGCGGCTCCACGGCGCGCAGCACGCCAGCGTCGTCGACGATGAGGCCGTCGTCGACGGCCTGGGTGATCAGCCGTTCGAGCTGGTTGGGTCGTGCGCCGCGGAGCGCGTCGATCTCGGCCAGCTCCGGTCGGCGGAGCGGCCGGGCGCGGACGGCGTCCACGAGTGCTGCGAGATGATCCGCCGTGGCCTTGCTCCCTCCCTGCGCACGGGGCCGCGTCCCCGTCTAGGCGAGAGTATCGAAGAGCTGTGACTGTCTCGTTGCCTGTCGGCCCCACGGCGATTGGCGGCTCGGACGCAGCGAAGATGAGATCGTCGTCAGACTCTGGAGGATTAGTAGGCGTGGTGGCGGTGCCGCTTCGCGCGAGCCTGTTGCACACCGAGATGGCTGTCAGACCCTTCGACCACACTGGGAGAGGTGGGGCGACGATCACGGCGGGACGCAGGGTCAGCGAGGGCTCCGTTCGTTGGCGGTCAACGTCACCTCGCGGCCCGGCGGCCCCTCCAAGCTCCGGGGTTCGCGACGTGAAGGAACGCGCAGGCCAGTCGGAACAGTTGGGGTCACAGTCGACGGCGACCGAGACGGTCGGCGGCGAAGCGAATGCTTCCACCGGCGTGCCCGCGGCACTCGAGTCCCGGAGAATCAGCCACCCGGAGGGTGCGCCAGGCCAAGTCGAGCCGGACGCAGTCGTCCCAACGTCGAGGGGCAACTTCTACGACCTGCCCCTCGACGTCAGCGAGCACGACCGCCTCCGGGCCCTGAACGCCGCCACCTCGACGCGAGCCGAGGCGAACCTGGCTGTGCTCGACGCCATGGAGAGCCTGCGGGCCGCCTACCGGCCCTCGGTGCGCACCGACGAGATCGAGGCTCGCCTGCGACCAGGCCTCGTCGACGGGCCCGAGGACCTGCGCGCCGTGCTCGACAGCCTCGCCGAGTGGGAGCTCGTCGTGTCCGCCCTGGACCGCTCGCACCGCCACGTGCAGCGCCTCGCCGACTTCTACCGGGCGCAGCTGGTCTGGCAGATCACCCCCAAGGGCCAGGCCGTGCTTGCCGCGGCGCGCTCGGTCCTCGACGCGATCGTCGTGACCGGCGGTCTGCGCCGGCGGATCCTGGGCGAGCTGCGCCGTCGCCTCGACGAGCTCGTCGAGGCCGTCGCGGCCGATGATGCCGCCGCGACGTTCCTGACGCTGCGGACCCTCGACGTCGACCTCGGGGACCTCACCCGCTCGGCCCAGGACTTCACCGCCACCCTGGCCCGGCTCACCGACGCCACCGACATCGACCCCGGCGAGTTCGCCATCGCCAAGCGGGTGCTGGTCGACTACCTGTCGAGCTTCTCGGCCGACCTGTACGTGTTCCGCGGCCACCTCGCCGAGCGGGCCCGGACCCTCGACGCCTTCGGGGCGGCGCGCATCGCCGGGCTTGCCGCAGACGGAGACGACTCCGCCACCGTCGCCCTCGGCGGGGACGCAGCTCGAGGCGAGCTCGTGGAGTCCTGGCGGGCCCGCTGGGTCGGCATGTACGGCTGGCTCGCCGGCGACGACGCCAACGGCGTGTCATCCGGCGTGGACGAGCTGTTCGAGGCCCTCACCGAGGCGACCAACTCGATCCTGGCCCACGTCCGGCGCATGTCCGAGGCCGAGCAGCGCCGGGTCAGCCGAGCCGGGGACCTCGTCAACCTGGCCGGCTCGTTCGCCTCGAGCACCCCGGTCGACGCAGACCGGCTCTTCGACGCCACCTTCGGGCTCGGTCAGGCACCCCGCCTGGCCGGTCACGGCCCCGAGCTCGGTCCTGGGCGTCGCCCGTCATGGTTCACCGGGCCGGTGCTACCGATCACGGTCTCGGTGCGCTCCCGGGGTGCGAGTACCGGGACCGGGCGCATGGCCCGGGTCGTGGACTACGGGGCCGAGCGCCGGGCGCTGGCAGCCCAGGCCGAGGTCGATGCCGCCCGTCGCCGGGCAGCGGCAGCCGAGCTGGCAGCGGGACTGGACGGCGCCGAGCTCTCGGAGGGCTCCTTCGAGCTGCTCCTCGATGCGCTGGGGCAGGCCATCGGCGCCCTGCGCGAGGTCGGCGAGGCCGAGGCGATGGTCGAGGGCGTGACGGTGCGCCTGTGTCGGGACCCCGCCGGGGGTACCACGGTACGCAGCGCCACGGGTGAGCTGCGCGCCCCGGGGGTGGTCATCTCCGTCGTGGCGCCCGACGACGATGCCGGCGGCGATGCCGACAACGATGCTGACGATGCCGGCGGGGTCGGGCCGTGAGCCGCACCGCTGCCCAGCTGCCCGAGCACGAGCTCGAGGACTTCCAGCGCGGCGCCCGTGGGCTGCTGGCCACCGGGCTCGTGACCGACACCTGGCCGGTGGCCGGGCTGTTGCCGCTCGTGCGGCGCTTCGAGCCGGTGCTGCGCGCCGAGCTCAGCCAGGTCTTCGGCTGGGCGCTACGCATCGACGCCCGCAGTGCCCGGGTGATCCGCTCACCGCTGCGCCCCGATCCCCGTCGCGGAGCGCGCCTCACCGAGCGGGCCTCGTCGAATACCAACCGCCCGTTCCGGCCCCGGGACTACGCCATGTTGTGCCTGGTGCTGGCCGGCCTCGAGCGCGAGGGAGCCCAGACCACCATCCGCCAGCTCATCGCGGCCGTCGAGCGGGCCCGCTCGGGGCGCGAGGACCTGCCCGTGAACTTCGCCCAGCCCGCCGACCGGCGCTGCTTTGTCACCGCCGTGGCCTGGCTCGTGCACCTCGGCGCCCTGGTCGAGGCCGCCGGCAGCGACACGTTCCGCTTCATCGACGACGTCGAGGCCGACGCCCTCTACAGCGTCGACCACGACCTGGCCCGGCGCCTGCTCGGCCCGCTGCCCCAGATGCTGGACCCCGCCGCCGGGATCGAGGCCCTCCTCGGCGAGGCCGGCGAGGGGGAGAACCCGGCCCGCCAGCGCCTCGCCCGGCGCCTGCTCGAGCAGCCAGCGGTGTACTACGCCGAGCTCGACGACGCCGAGCGCCAGGTCCTGACCGACCGCCGCGTCGAGCTGAGCGGACGCCTGGAGCGACTCACCGGCTGCCAGGTCGAGACCCGCGCCGAGGGCCTCGCCCTCATCGACCCCGACGCCCGGGTTCGGCTCGGCTCCCAGCCCGGTTTCCCCGGCACCGGCAACGTCGGCAACGTCGCCGCAGCGTTCGCCGGTGCGCTCGTGGCCGTCAGCGAGGAGCTCGATGCCCTCGACGCTCTCGGTGCCGGGTTCGACGACGTCCCACCCAGCACGGACGATCCCGACGCCCCTGGTTCCGAGGAGCTCCCGAGCCCCGCGGACGAGCCTGCGGCGAGGTCGAGGGGTGACCAGCGGCCGACGACGGCGCTGGTCGGTCGGCACCTGCCCGCCGCAGCCGTCGACCAGGCCTGGGACCGGGTTGTCGGCGCGTACCGGACCAACCTCAGCTCGCGCTGGGCCGCCGACCCCGACGAGCTGCGCCGCTCGGCCACCACCTTGCTCGCCGACCTCGGCCTCGTCGCGGTCGATCCCGTCGCTCTCGAGCGTGCCGTGCACGTCCCCGGCGATGGCAGTGACGACGGCGGCACGGAGGGGTCAGGCGACGAAGAGGCCGGCGAGGTGCCAGTCACCGGCACGGCCGCCGAAGCGGCACGCGGCGTCGGCATCGACCTGATCCTGCGACCCCTGGCGGGTCGCTTCGACTACCCGGACATGCCCGATGGTCCGTTGGCGGAGGAGACCCGATGAGCGAGCACGACGACACGACCGGCACGTCGGGCACGGATCATCCCGGCTCGACGGGCGAGTCCGGCAGCACGGTCGATGCCAGCACGGTCGACGCCGCTGCGGAGCCGCTGGTGCTCGCCGGCCTCGAGGCCGAACCCCGCCTCCCCGACGCCCGCAGCCTCGTCACCGACGGCGCGCCCGACCGATGGCGGCCGGTGCGCGCCGGGATCCTGAACATCTACGGCTACCAGGACCAGGTCTTCGACTTCGACGACGGGCTGTGTCTGCTGCGGGGCCGCAACGGGTCGGGCAAGTCCATCGCCCAGTCGCTGCTGTTCCCGTTCCTCTTCGACGCCCAGCTCGGCGCCGGGCGCATGTCGCACGGCCGCCCCACCGGCTCGATGAAGAACCTGCTGCTGGTCCGCCAGGGCTCCGAGGACGACGAGGACACCAGCGCCCGGTTCAAGTACGAGTCCCGGGCCGGGTACGTCTGGGCCACCTTCGTGCGCCCCGACCCGACCGGCGGGCCCGCGGCGGCGATCACCATCGGCTGCGGGACCCGGGCCACGAAGGCCTCCGACGCCGACTCCTGGTTCTTCGTCACGACCCGCCAGCCCGGCTTCGACCTCGAGCTCGCCCCGGGTGGTGAGCCGCTGTCGCGCCTGAACCTGTCCCTCGAGCTCGGCGACGCCCTGCCGCCACCGGTCACGACCCCGCCGGGGGAGTGGGGCCCGGCGCCGACCGCGTTGCCGGTGCGGCGTGCCGAAGGGCGCCGTGGTCGTGAGCGGGTGAGCTCGCCGTGCGTGTTCGAGACCCGCGAGGCCTACCAGTCCGCCCTGGACCGGGCGCTGTTCGGCATGGGTGTCGAACGCCTCCGCAAGGCCGTGGACTTGATCCTGGTGCTGCGCCGGCCCCAGCTCGGCGTCAGCGACGCCGACGCCATCTCCCGGGCGCTGTCCGACGCGCTCGCGCCGCTCGACAGCGCCGCCATCGAACGCATCGCGTCAGGCTTCGAGGATCTCGACGCCCTGCGCCGGCGCCTCGCCGAGCTCGAAGCCGCATCCGAGGCCTTCGCCCGGGCCGCGGAGCCCCAGCGTCGCTACCTGCGCCTCGCCGCCGCCGCACGGGCCACCGGCGTGGAGCGCGCCCGCCAGTCCGCCCAGGCCGCGCGTCGCAAGGCCCGCCAGGCATCTGTCTGGGCCGGGCAGGCCAACGACGCCGCTGAGCTCGCCGGTACCGAGCGCGAACGGCTCCGGGAGGCAGCCGCCGCGGCCCACGAACGACGGAACGGCCTCCTGGCATCGCCGGCCTACGCCGAGCTCGGGAACCTCCAGGACCTCGACGGACGCATCGAGGACACGGACGGCGAGTTGGCCAGCGCGGATGAGCGCATCGCCGAGCTCGACAGCCGTGAAGAGGGCCTGCGCGACCGTCACGGACGTCTCACCCGCGAGCGCGACACCAAGGTCAGTGCCCTGCGCGATCGGCTCGGGCTGGCCCGCAGCTCGGCGGAGGCTGTGTCGATCCCGCCCTCGGCGCTCGGACTGCCCGACGCCTCCGCCGCCGAGGGTGACCTGCTCGCCGCCGACGCGGAGCGCTGGCGAAGCGCGGTGGCCACGGTTCGGCAGCGGGAATCCTCGATCAAGCAGGTCCTCGGCCTGGTCGAGGAGGCGACCCGGACCGAGCGGGCCATCACCGAAGCCCAGACGCGCCTGAGCGAGGAGCAGGACATCGTCGACGACCTCGACGGTCGCTGCGACCAGGCCGCAGACGGTCTCGAGGCCGTCCGGGACGCACTCGGGGACGAGGCGCTGATGTGGTGGGGACGGGTGGCCGTCGCCCACGCCAGTGCCGGCATCGAAGCGGACCCCGACGGCGGCGAGCGCCTCGCCGCGGTGGCGGCCGCCCTCGAAGCCGACGCGTCGGGCTGGCAACGCGCCCTCACCGAGGCCGTAGCGCGACTGCGAGAGCACCTCTCGGATCGGACCCGGGAGCTGCGTGGCGCGCTGGGCACCAACGAGTCCGAGGCCGCCGAGCTCGCCGCCGCCCGGGCCGAGGTCGAGGCCAGCCGCGACCTGCCCCCACCTCGTGCCGACTGGCGTGACGCGGCCGGGCCCGCCGCCCGGTCCCTGTGGCAGCTCGTCGATCCCGTCGAAGGTCTCGCACCCGAGGTGCTCGACGGCATCGAGGCTGCGCTGGCAGCGTCGGGGCTGCTCGACCTGCATCTCGGCGTCGACGGCGCCCCGCAGTCCACGGCTGGCACCGGCACGGACGCGGCGGACGTCCTTGCGGACCTCGTCGCCCGGGTCGGCGTCACGGTCGACGGTCCCAGCCTGGCCGAGGTCCTCGTCGCGGCGCCCGACACCGACTCAGGCATCCACCCCGCCGCCGTCACCGCCGTGCTCGAAGCGATCGCCTTCGCCCCGGCCGGAGCCGACCCCGACCGGGACCTGTGGATCAGCGAGGACGGACGGTTCCGGATCGGCCCGGCCGTCGGTTCCCCGCGCCCCGCGCCGGCCCGGTACCTCGGCGCACCAGCCCGGGCGGCGCACCGCCAGCACCGCCTCGACGAGATCGATGCCGCCCTCGCCGCCCTCGACCAGGCCCGTGAGCGCCTCGAGGCCGAGCTCGGTGTCGTGGCCGACCACCAGCGCGACGCAGACGGCCTCGAGCGCGACGGACCCAACCCCGGGGCCGTGCGAGAGGCCTGGCAGCTCCTCGACCGGCTGCAGTCCCAGCTCGACGGGGCCCGCCGTCGCCGTGACGCCGCCGCCGAAGGACTCGAGACCGCCCGCAGGGAAGCGGCCAGCGCCCGCAGGCGCGCCGACGACACCGCCCGGGAACGGGACCTGCCCGCCGTCGCCGAGCGCCTCGAGGCCCTGGTGGAGAGCACTGCCGGCGTCGTTGAGGTGCTCCTGCGTGCCGCCGGCGCCCTCGAAGCCGCCCAGGGTGCCGATCGCAGTGTGGGCGATGTCGCCGGCCAGATGCGCGACCTCGACGTGGACCTCCAGCGGGCCCGGAGCGAGCGCAGCATCAAGAGCACCAAGCTGAGTGGGCTGCGGGCACGACGCGAGGGGATCCTGGCCGCGCTCGGCGCCGACCCCGACGACATCGCAGCCGAGGTCGAAGCGGCCAGCACCGAGGCATCCGAGGCCGACCGGCTCGCCGGCGACGCCGACACGACCTGGTCCGAGGCGACGAACCAGGCTGCGACCGCCACCGCGCAGGCCGAGGCCGAGAAGCTCCTCGCCGAGACGGCCGAGACGGCCTACGAGACTGCTCTGGCGGCAGCCGAGAGCCTCCGCCAGCCCGTCCTGGCCGCCGCGTTCGCCGACCAGGACGGCACCGCCCGGGACCAGGCACCCGAACCCGAGCGCGACGGCCGCGCCGACGACGCCGACGGCGGTGCCACGGTCCTGGCGCTGGCCTGGCCGGCGTCGGCGTCCGTGACCGAGATCGTCGAGGTCGTGCTGCGCGAAGCCCGTGACGAGCTCGCCCAGGTCATGGCCGAACGCGGCGTCGCTCCCGACGCCCCTGACCTGGCCGAGCGGGTCACCGCAACCGCCGAGGCGGCGCTGCAGGCCGCCAACAACCGGCTCCAGAGCGACCTGGTCGGGGACTGGTACCCCACCTACGTCGTCAGCGGCGGCTTCCGGGAGATCCGCGTCGGTTCCACCGAAGCGGGCGAGACGAGCCTGTTCGAGGCCGTCGCCGAGGTCCGCCGCAAGGTCGAGGAGCACGCCAGCCGCATCTCGGCCGACGAGCAGGAGCTGTTCACCAACCACCTGTTCCGCGACGCCGCCACCGAGATCCGGACCCGCCTGCAGGAGACCGACGTGTTCGTCGAGCAGGTGAACACCTCCCTCGCCGGAGCCCGCACCTCATCCGAACTCAGCCTGTCGCTGCGCTGGGAGGTCTCCGTCGACGATCCCGGTGCACGCACCGTGGTCCAGATGATGCGCCAGGACCCCGCCCAGCTCTCGGCGCGCTCCCGTGAGCTGGTCCGCGACCACTTCCTGGCCCGCATCGCCACGCTGCGAGGCGAGAACCCCGAGCTGTCCTACGCCGAGGTACTGCCCGAGGTGTTCGACTACCGGCGCTGGCACCACTTCACCGTCCGGCTCCACCACCCCGACGGCACCGCGCAGATCGCCACCCGCTCGGTGATGAAGTCCCTCTCCGGGGGCGAGGCCGCCAACGCCATCCACCAGCCGCTCTTCGCTGCCCTCGACGCCCACTACCGCGGCGCCGACCCTGCCGCGCCGCGGATGCTGGCCCTCGACGAGGCCTTCGCCGGCATCGACGACTCTCTGCGCGGCTCGCTCATGGGCCTGCTTGTCGACTGGCGCTTCGACGCGCTCATCGCCAGCCACGAGATGTGGGGCACCTTCGCCGAGGTCCCGGCGCTGCGCATCTACGACCTGCGCCGTATGCCCCCGTCGGAGGCCGTGCACGCCCAGGAGTTCCGCTGGAACGGCCGGACCCTCACCGGCACCGTCGACGCCGCATGACCCGCCGCGCATGAGCTCACGACCCGACCCCGCCCTCATCCGGCGGCTCTGGGGCGGTGACGACCTCGCTCCGCTGTGGTCCCTTGCCCGGCGGCGCCTCGAGCGGGGTGCCGGCATCGGCACCGCCCCGCTCGTCCTGCGCGACCCCTCCGAGGCCACCCGCAGCGCGGTCGCCTCCCTGCTCGGCACCCGGTACAGCACCGCCGGAGACCTGCGGGTCAGCGTTGTGCGCCTCGAGGCCGCCCTGGCCGCGTCGGCCGCCGAGGCCAGCGTGGCCGAGGTCCTCGAGGTCCTCGGCCCGCCGCTACGGGACCGGCGCGCCGAGCGCAGCAGCGACGAGCAACGCTGGGCGGCGCTGTGGGCCGCCGCCGAGGGCCACGCTGCGCTGCTACGGCACCCGGGCCTGATGGGCTGGTTCGCCGAGCTGCGCCGCACCGGACGACTGCGACGCCTCAACGACGCCGACGACGCGCTCACCACCGCGCTCGACGTGCTCGTCGCCCTGCCCGCCGAGCCGCCCACCACCCGGGCCCGCCTGGCCGTCGAGCTCTGCGGCCAGGCCCATGCCCTCGACCAGGAGCGAGGCCGCCTCGTCGCCGATGCCCTCGCCCACCTCGCCGACCAGCCCCGCCCGTCCACCGACGCCCAGCGCCGGGCCCTGTGGACCGACATGGGCGTGGAGATCGAACCGGTCCGCTCCCGGGTCAGCGTCCTCGGGTTGCGTCCCCGCCCGGTCGGTCCCCTCACCGAGGCCGCGTCGCGCTGGGCGGAGGGGGGTATCCCGCTCGTGGTCCACCTCGGGGCCGTCACCGCCGAGACCTGGCAGATCGCGCCCGGGATCGTCCGGGTCTGTGAGAACCCCGCCGTGCTCGACGAGGCTGCACAGGCCCTCGGCGCCGGCTGCGCGCCGCTGGTCTGCGTCGAGGGCCAGCTGTCGGTGGCCGCCGCCCGGCTCCTCGCCCAGCTCGCAGACGGCGGCGCCGAACTCGCCTACCACGGCGATTTCGGCGGCGGCGGTCTCACGATCGCGAACCGCGTCATCGGCCGGATCGGAGCGACTCCCTGGCAGATGTCGGCGCTCGACCACGCACGCGCCCTCGACGCCGCCCGGGCCGAGGGCCTCGAGCTGCCACCGCTGAAGGGCCCCGTCCCCGACGCATGCTGGGACCCGGACCTCGCCCCGCGCATCCGGGCCTGCGGCGTGGAGATCGAAGAGGAGCTGGTCGTCGACCACCTCCTGGACGACCTTTCTTGATGAGCGTCGTCTTGGGTCCGCGCACGGCGGTCGGCCCCCGAGACGACATCTCCCGCCGGTGGCGACACGGAGCCTCGCGACCGGCCCAATCGGCTTCATGGAAGCGCGGAGCGCGCTCGCGTCCGAACCTCCGGAGCGACGTTTGTACCCATGGCACACACCACGCTGCCGAGCTTGTGTCTCCGCTGATCTCTGCACGCCGTGCTCGGTGCCGGCGTAGCTCGGCCGGAACCGTCCGGTCGCCGATGTCGGAACCCGGGAGCCACGGGCTCTCGGGGCCGGCCACTATCGTCTCGCCGCTGGGGCACGGACCAAGAGGTGAACATGGCGGAGGGAATCTTCGTTCAGCAGGGCGGAAAGCTCGTCGACATGCAACCGGCGCCCTACGTCACCGAGGACGACCTGCAGGCGCTCCTGGAGGACCACTCGGTGCTCCTCGCAGGCGACCAGATCGTCGGCAGCGGCACGCCCCGACGGTTCCTGCTCGTCCGGCGCGAGGCCGGCATCCCCGACGCGCCCGCCGCAGCGGGCAGGTGGTCCGTAGACCACGTGTTCATCGACCAGGACGCCATCCCGACCCTCGTCGAGGTCAAGCGCAGCGAGAACACGCAGATCCGCCGCGAGGTCGTCGGCCAGATGCTGGACTACGCCGCGAACGCGGTCGTCCACTGGCCCGACGGCACCCTGGAGGCGCACTTCCACGCGACCCACGGTCCCGACGAGGGCCGAGTCCTGGAGACGCTTCGCGAGTTCCTCGACCTGGGCGGGATCCCGCCCGAGGAGGCCGCGGAGCGCGTCGCCACCTGGTGGCAGCAGGCAGAGACGAACCTGCGCGCCGGCCGCCTCCGCGTCCTGTTCGTCGCCGACGTGATCCCAGCGGAGCTCCGCCGCATCATCGAGTTCCTCAACGAGCAGATGGCGGACACCGAGGTGCTCGGGGTCGAGGTCCGCAACTACCAGGGAGGCGACCTGCGCGCCCTCGTCCCGCGAGTCATCGGTCTCACCGAGGCGGCGAAGGAGCGGAAGGGCCGAACTCCGAGCGACACCCGCTCACTGGCCGAGATCTGGACGACAGCGCCCGCCGACGTGACCGAGGCCAAGCGCCTCCTCGACGCCTGGGCCGGCCGGCTCGGACTAGAGGCAATACCGTTCAGTTAGAACTACAGGGGTGTAGTTTGGTGGTGTGCCCCGCGCTGGATGGACCAAGCCTGAGTCGGAACGTCGTCTGTCGGATCTGGTGTCGGTCGGGCTGTTGACCCGCGTGTTCCCGCCAGAGGTGGTCGATGCTGTGATCGCCGAGACGGGCCGAAAGGAGCAGCGTCATCGGTCGTTGCCCGCTCGGGTGATGGCGTACTTCGCAGTGGGCATGGCGCTGCACTCGGAGGGCTCCTATGAGGACGTGTTGGGCTTGATGACCGACGGGTTGGCGTGGTTGCTGCCGGACACCGAGCCGGTGAAGCTGCCGTCGAAGTCGGCGATCTTCCAGGCCCGCGACCGGCTCGGGGCGGAGCCGGTGAAGGCGCTGTTCGACCGGGTGGCCCAGCCGTTGGCGACCCAGGACACGCCGGGGGCGTTCTTGGCCGGGCGTCGGATGGTGGCCATCGACGGGACCACCCTCGATGTCGCTGACACGCCGGTCAACGATGAGCGCTTCGGACGTCCCGGGGTGAACAAGGGTGAGCGCTCGGCGTTCCCTCAGGTGCGGCTGGTGGCCTTGGCCGAGTGCGCCACGCACGCGATGTTCGACGCAGAGATCGACGCATACACGACTTCGGAGCTGGCCCTGGCCAAGCGTCTGGTCGACCGTCTCGAGCCGGGCATGGTCCTGCTCGCTGATCGGGGCTTCACCGGCTTCGCCTTGTGGCAACAGGCTTCTGCGACCGGCGCTGACCTTTTGTGGCGGGCCAAGAACAACATGGTGCCCCGCCAGATCGAGATCCTCGACGACGGCTCTTGGCTCGGCGAGATGCGGCTCAAGAACACCAGGACCAACAGCCCCCACATCGTGGTCCGCGTCGTCGAGTATCACCTCGACGACGGTCGGGGCACCGAGATGGGACCGTTCCGGCTGTTCACCACACTCCTCGATCCCGATGAGGTCAGCGCCACCGAACTGGCCGCCGCGTACGCGCAGCGCTGGGAGATCGAGTCCGCGTTCGACGAGCTCAAGACCCACCAGCGCGGCCCCAAGATGGTGCTCCGCTCCAAGTCACCGGCTCTCGTCGAACAAGAGATCTGGGGCCACCTGTGCTGCCACTACGCCATCCGCACGCTCATGTTCGAAGCCGCCCACGACGCCGACGTCGACCCTGATCGGGTCTCATTCACCGCAGCACTTCGGATCACGCGACGCTCGCTCTCACAGGCGCGCGATTTTCCCCCCTCAGGGCACTGACCACGGCTGGACCCGGGCCATCGTTCTGCTCTGCCGACGTCTCAACCCCGCCCGCCGGCTGCGATCGAACCCACGGCTTATCAAGCGCAAGATGCCCAAGTGGCACGTCAAACGATCCCGCCACGCCGACTGGCCACAGCCCACCGGCCCACCCGTACCCATCATTCACGAACCTAAACTGAACGGTATTGGGACTAGAGGCAGCCGACCTCGCCAAGAGCCGCCGGTACGCCTGGCCGGCAGGGGTGACGGTCGCCTACCTGTACCCCGGCGACCAGTACCGCAGCCTGTACCTCCGGCTCGGTGCCGTCGACGACCCCGCGGTCGCGGGTGCGCTGCAGCACAAGCTCAGCAGCCTCCGTGGCGGTGCGCGCGTCGCGCCCAAGGACCCGGGCGTCACGTGCGCGTTCGTGGTCGAGCGCTGGGCCGACCTCAACGAGAAGGTGCTTTCCCCGCTGGCCGCCGCCGTCCGCCCGTAGCGGTTGCGCGCGCGACGGCGTCGCCGGACCGCACCGGTTACCAGCGGTGCGGGTACTCCCGTTCGGGGTCGTACGGATCCCAGCCGTCGAGGAACGGCTTCAGATCGCCCGGCGAGGCCGCGGGGAAGGCCGGTGCCCCCGGCGCGGTTGCGAGGGGATCGATGCGGTCCGCTCGATCCCTGGCCCACGCCACCCAGGCCGACGTGCCCGGGTTGTCTGGGTGGCGCTCCGCGGCGGCGGCGCAGTAGGTGCGGATCCGCTCGGCCTCTTCCCAGCGCTCGACCTCGTCGGCGAGCACCGATGCCCGCTGGGCCTCGGCGTGGCGCTGCCTGGCCAGATCCACCGCTGCTTCCCACTCGGTACGGCGTACGTCCCGTTGCTCCTGCGCCTGGTCGTCGAGGTGTCGCTGCTCCGCGGCGCGCACGCGGAGCTCGCGCAGGACCAGGGGGAGCTTCTCCTCGAGGGTGCCGTCGCGCCGGTCGGACCACCTCGATGCGCGGGTCGCCTGGCGTCGAGCGGGGACTTCGAGCGTCAGCCGTCCGGTCGCGTTCGTCTCGTACGCCGATCGGGGCTGGCGCACGCGCCGCGCTCCCGGCGAGCCGTAGCCGTCCCATCGCACGGTCTGCCGGTCCCAGTGGGATCGGTCGGCGAGGCCTTCCTCGATGATCCGGATGGGCGTGGTGTGCCCGTCGATCGACAGGGTGATGTCGACCCGGCCGGACCGGGCCTGGCCGGCGAGCGCGTAGTTGCCCCTGGTGCGCTCGGTGGTCCCCGCGACGAAACCGCGCTCCTCCGCAGCTGTCACGAGGGACTGCAGGATCAGCGAGGCCCGCGGGAGCGCTGCGCGGGAGATCTGCTGCGTGTCGGCAGCGTCCCGGAACGCTCGAACGGCCAGGTGGTAGCGACCCGCCCGTTCCGGGACCGGCACGGGTTCCACGGCGACGTCGGTTCCGGCGGGCGCGTCGACGAGAGCGATCCGGAGTTCCCCGCCGCTGATGCGGGAGACCTCGAGTCGCTTGCCGGCCGGAAGCTTCCCGTGACGCTCGGCGAGGCGGGCGCGGTTGGCCCAGTCGAGGCCCGTGCCGCGGTAGTGGCGCTGCGGGACCCGGAGCGAGCCGCCGGCGGCGATGACGTCCGCGACCAGCTGCTCGGTCACCGAGACGTTCGGCTGGCGCGGCGGGTCCGCATCCGGCTTCGCAGCGGCGTCGAGGTAGTCGCGCCCCGCCTGCGTGGTCGTTGCCCGCCACGCCCGCCCGCGACCGGAGATCTTCACCAGACCGCGGCTGCGGAGCGCAGCGGCCGAGATGCGGTGGGAGGTGCCCTCCATCACGCCATCGGGGCACCCGTCGGCGATCCACCGCAGCAGCTCCAGCTGCGCGGCCGTCAGCGTCTTGCGATGTGCCATCCCGATCCCTCCGTCGGCGAGCGACCCAACGTCTACATCGGTGCGCCGCCGGTGTCACCCGGCACGCCCGTCCGAGCTGCGAGTGGGCGCCGGGAGTGCGGTCGCCTTGCTCCCGTCATTCCCCCGACGCCACGCAGTCGTCGGTGTCCATCGGATCCTCCTACCGGGCGATCGCCCTGGCCGCACCGTGCAGGCCGAGGGCGCGCTCGAGGAGGCGGTCGGTCTGGTCTGCCGTCCATGCGAAGTGCTCGGGCCCGAGGTCCTCCCTGGCCCGGCGGGCCCGCACCGTGTTCGCCCGGATCCCGGCGGCGGCGAGCGTCGCGTGGGCGTGCGCACCGGTCGGTGCGGCGTCGACGAGGGCGGCGACCTGGAGGATGACCAGCTGCTCGAGCGAGATCGGCTGGGGCAGCTCCAGCTCCGACAGTGCCATGCGGTGCAGCTCCAGGAGGGCACCGCGCCGGTCCGGGGCCATCCCGAGGACGTCGTAGACCGTGCCGTCGCGGCCGCCGAGGGTGCGCCGCATCAGCGTCCCGAGCGGCACGGTGCGGGCGATGTTGGCCATGTTGTTGAACCGGAGCTCCGGGACGTGCAGCTCGCCGTCGCGGATGACGGTGCCCGGGTCGAGCAGTTCCCAGATGCGGGCGAGCGACGTCGCCGAGAGGAGCAGCAGCGGCAGCTCGTCGTCGAGGTCGCGGGCCATCGTGGCGATCACGCGCTGGTAGAGGGTTCGGGCGGTGGTGGTGCCGGTCATGGTGGTGACGGTCCGGCTGTGCCGGCGGGGCGCAGTCGGCTCACGCATCGCTCAGTGCTCCGATCACCATCCGCAGCGCGCACTCGGCGTCGGCGCGCTGGTCACCGCTGAGGGAATCGAGGCGCTCGCGCAGGGCCCTCGGAGTCAGGTCGCCCGCGATCAGCGCGTCGAGGGTGTCGGTCCCGGCCGTGCTCGCCCGCCGGCGGCGCGGGCCGTCGTGCTCGGCGGCGTCGATGACGCCCCGGTAGCTGGCGCGGATCACCTCCGGGGTGTTGCCGGCGTCGTCGGCGATCTCGTCGATGCTGCCCTCACCGTCGAGGATGCGCCGGGTGATCCCGGCGTGGCGCAGGTGCCGGAACTTGAGCCGCTCGCAGATGGGGAGCTGGCCGGTGAGCGCCTCCATGGTCGGCCGCCACCAGTTGGCGTTGAAGTTCGACGGGTCGATGATCGACCCGTTGTGGGTGGTGAACCACAGCGGGTCGCGCCGGTCGGGGTCGTCGCTCGCCGGGTCCGGGTCGGGGACGAAGAGCTCGCGGTGGCGGCGCGCCATCCGCGCCTGCTCCGGCGTGAGCCACACCCGGCGCTCGTCGCCTTCACCGCGGGCCTTGAGGGGAACGATCTCGTAGCTCCTCCCGCCGGCCGTGAACCGTGCCGCGACCATGGTGATCGCTTCGCGCAGGACGACGTGGGGCTCGAGGGTGGGATGGTCGAGCACGAAGCAGCTGTCCCGGACCGCTCGCGTCTCCTCCGGCCTCGTGTGCAGCCAGTACGTGAACTCGACGAAGTAGCGGTACCGCTCGCCGGTCACCTCGGTGCGCTTGCCGCCCACGATCGAGGTGCGGGTGGCGGCGGCGATCGCGTCCGCGATGCGGGCGACCGCCTCCGGTGACGGGAGGCTCCGCTCGGTGAAGTGCGTCCGGGCCGGGGACTCGACGCGGCTGGTGACCTTCGCGGTCCAGGGGTTGGCGTCGATGAGCTCCTCGACGAGGGCGGCGCCGAGGGCAGCGGCGACGGTCTTGGTGGTCGCCTCGATCGTGCGGACCGAGGCGACCTCCGCGTCGAGGACCGGTGGGGCAGGCACCGGGCCGCCTTCGCGCAGGGCCCGCTCGACCGCGGCGCCGTAGTCGCGGGTGCGCTTCTCGTTCGAGGAGCGCGCCTGCAGGTTCGTGTGCTTGCGGTAGGTGCAGAAGTCGATGCAGTCGTCGCTGTCGATCATGCCGTCGCCCCGGACCGGCCGGGACGCGGTGGGGATCCCGGCGGCGGTGGTGGCGGCCCGGAAGTAGTCGGCGGCGAAGGCGAGCTCGCCCTCGGCGTTGCCGAGGGTGTTCCCCAGGCGCTTCTTGCCCTTGCCGCGGGCGTTGGTCTCGGCGAGGTGCCTGTTCCGCCACGACTCGAGGTCCGCGAACGTGTCGAGCGGCTGGACCGGGTCGGCCAGCTCCCGGTGCCGCGGCCGGTCGACATCGAACAGGACCGGGCCAGGATGGCCCGCCGCCGGAGCCGGCCGGCCGGGTCCGACCGCCGGGCGGGGGAAGGCGATGACGTTCGCGGCTGTCGGGCCCGCCGCCGACGGTGGCTGCGCTTCGGGCACCGGAGCGAGAGCGTCGTCCCGGTCGCTCGTGGCGGCCGGCGGTGCGGGGGTCTTGTCGACCAGGTCCCAGTCGTTGGCGATCGCGACCCGCAGGAGGTCCCGGAACCGGATCACCTCGTCGACACCGTCGGCGAGGGGAACCGACGGGTTGACCTGCCGGCCGTCGAACCGGAACCTGAACTGGACCCGGCCCGCGACGCCATCGAGGAGGCGCTCGAGCTCGTCGTCCGGCGCGCCGGCCGGCAGCGGCCGGCGTGAGTCCGTGCCGACGAGGGTCATGGAGAACGTGGCCGACCAGCGGTCGCCGGCGGCGCGGCGGCGGTGGGTCATCGGTCGGTTCCCGGGCTCGTGGCGTGCCATGACCTGGGTGGTCGCCGGCGCTGTTCGGGGCGCAATCGGCCCACCCGCTGTGTGCACGGGCGCCCGCCGTTGTGTGCACGGCCCGGCTCCTTGCCGCCGGGCACAGGGCCCGGACAGTCACCCCCGTGGACCCCCGGACGCGACGAAACCCCAGGCAGGACCTGGGGTTCCGGTGGTAAGCGTGGAGCGCGCCCGAAGGGACTCGAACCCCTAACCTTCTGATCCGTAGAAAGCCCAGGGCACTTCCCGCAGGTGCCCGCCGGTGTCCGTTCGGGTCCGCTGTGCCGGCTGAGCTGGGCGTTTGGTCGATCACCGGTATCCGTAGTTGTCCGGCCGATACCGGTCAGACCAGCGGGATGTTCTCACCGATGTTCTCACGGATCGGGGAAGGACCTTCCGGTGTGTGATGAGCTCCCGGTCCGTCAGTCTGGGGTCGAAGTAACCTGGGTGCCATGTCGGTTGTCGACACCTCCTCGCCGCTGGGTGCCCTCCTCCACGAACATCGGGACCGGATCCTGGAGATCGCGGCGCACCACCGAGCCCGCTCCGTTCGGGTCTTCGGCAGCGTTGCTCGTGGCGACTCCAGCGAGAAGAGCGACATCGACCTCCTCGTCGACTTCGAACCTGACAGCTCCCTGTTCGACCTGCTCCATCTGACCGAGGAGCTCGAGGAGCTGCTCGGCCATGAGGTCGATGTGGTGTCAACCGGTGGGCTCAAGGACCGCGACGACAGGATCTTGGCCGAGGCCGTCGATCTGTGAGCCGATCCGACGCCGAGCGCGTCGCCGACATCCTCGACGCGGCGCGGCAGATCGGCGAGGTCGTCCAGCGTGGACGGCGAGCCTGGGACGCAGATCGCATCGCCCAGCTGGCAGTCGAGCGCCTCTTGGAGATCATCGGCGAGTCGGCGCAAGCAATGAGCGCACAGGCGCGCGCTGCATACCCCGACGTGCCATGGCGAGATGTCGTCGGTCTACGCGTCGTGCTCGCCCACCATTACCACCGGATCGATCCCTCACAGGTCTGGACGATCGCATCCACCGAAGTCCCCCGCCTCGCCAAGCGGTTGAACTGACCGCCCATCAGACCGCTCCCGCCGAACCGCAGGTGAGGCGAGGACACCGCGGGTGTCCATGCCGAAAAGGCAGGCCCGGTCTTCGGCGACTTCTAGGTTGTTGTCATGTCGCAGACGGCGTCACCGCGGGGTTTGCGGTCGGGATCGGGTGATGTGCTGGCGTCGTTGACGCCCATCGAGCGAGGTCTCGTGTTGGAGGCGTTGCTGGTGGCCCACCCGGAGCTCTCGGATGAGGCGGAAGCCCTCGCGAGTGGGCTGTTGTCGTCGCCCTCTGCTGAGCAGGTCGCCTTCGAGGTCGACTTGGTCCTGACCGGGATTCCGTTGGAGGATCTTGCCGCTCGCGCCGGTCGCGTACCGGGCCGGGGTTATGTGCACGAGACGGACGCTGCGTGGGAGCTGATCGAGGAGGCGCTCGCGCCGTTCCTGGCTGATCTCGAGCGGCGGATCGCGCTGGGCTTCCTGGATGCCGCCGCCACCGTTGCGGTCGGGATCGTTGCGGGGCTGTTCCGGGTTCGAGAACCGTCGCCTGGGAGCGTGTTGGCCTACGCCGGCGAGGATGCGCCGAGCATGCTCGCGGCCGATGTGTTGGACAGTGCAGCAGTTCCTGGGTTGGTGATCGACGACGGAGTCGCCGCCATGTGGTGGCCGGAATGGGACGACTTGTTGTGACGGCAGGTCGTCGGCGGTGAGCGACGGCAACGGCCGTGGGCTGCCGTCCTATGACGACTTGATGCAGGAGGTCCAGGAGCTGCGGGCGGAGAACGGGCGGCTCCGGGATCTGCTCGGGTTCGAGGAGCGGGCGAGTGACGGGCATGTCCAGGCGTGGGCGCCGACGTTGCTGTCGGAGCCGTCTGAGCGTCCGGTCGTGGATGCATCGTCGTCTCCGGCGGACAAGCTTGCGCTGTTCTGGTCGCTGTTCGGGGCCCGCTCCGATGTCTACGCGCACCGGTGGGAGAACACGTCGACCGGCAAGTCCGGTTGGTCGCCGGCGACGAAGGGCCGATGGTCGAAGGGGCGGGCGTGTACATAGGTCTGTGTGAGGGGGAGGTCCACCAACCAGCCGGCACGGCGCGGTAGCGCTGGTCGGCGAGGAGGACCTGTGACCATCACTGAGAACGACATGACGACTGACGACACCGAGGAGGTGATCACGGAGAGAGCCGGTGCTGCTGGGGTGGTGCCCGATGAGCTGATCGATGCGGTCATGGCCAACGTCGACGCCGGCGGCGTCGAGCTGCTCGGGCCCGACGGCGTGTTGGCCGAGTTGACCAAGCGGATCCTGGAGCGGGGCCTGGCCGAGGAGCTGACCGATCACCTCGGCTACGAGAGCGGCGACCCGGCCGGGCGTGGGTCGGGGAACAACCGCAACGGCACCACGCCCAAGACGGTGCTCACCGAGATCGGTGCCATCGACCTGGACATCCCGCGGGATCGCAACGGCAGCTTCGAGCCCCAGCTCGTCCCGAAGGGCACGACCAGGCTGGCGAAGTTCAACGAGAACATCGTCCACCTCTACGCCCGGGGCATGTCGACTCGTGACATCCGCCGGGAGCTGGCCCGCATGTACGGGGTCGAGGTGTCCCCAGCGCTGGTCTCCAAGGTCACCGACGGCATCCTCGAGGAGCTCAACGACTGGCAGATGCGGCCCCTCGACGCCGTGTACCCGATCGTCTACATCGACGCCCTGGTGGTGAAGGTGCGCACCGACGGCACGGTGATCAACCGGGCCGCCTACCTGGGCGTGGGCGTGGACGTGGAGGGCCGCAAGCACGTGCTGGGGGTGTGGCTCGGCGACGGCGACGAGGGCGCCAAGTTCTGGCTCACCGTGCTCACCGAGCTCCGCCACCGCGGTGTCGAAGACGTGTTGTTGGTGTGCTGCGACGGGCTCAAGGGCCTGCCCGACGCCATCGAGGCCACCTGGCCCAAGGCGCTCGTGCAGACCTGTGTGATCCACCTCATCCGGGCGTCGCTGCGGTTCTGCTCGTGGAAGGACCGCAAGGCCATCACCACGGCGCTGCGCCCGATCTACACCGCCGCGACCCTCGAGGCAGCCGAAGACGCGATGGACACCTTCGAGCTGGAGTGGGGGGACCGCTATCCCGGGATCATCAAGACCTGGAGGTCGGCGTGGGAGCAGTTCACCCCGTTCCTGCGGTTCCCGCCCGAGATCCGCAAGGTCGTCTACACCACCAACCTCGTCGAGTCGGTCAACTTCCAGCTCCGCAAGGTCACCAAGACCCGCGGCCACTTCCCGACCGACACCTCGGCGCTCAAGCTGCTCCGCCTGGCCGCCCGGAACATCAGCGACAAGCGCGGCGGCGACCTGGGCACCGGCACCCAGGGCTGGCATCAAGCACTCAACCAGTTCGAGATCCACTTCCCCGGACGACTCGGCATCACCTGACCCATCAACCGTGAGACCTGCTTCTCACACAGACCACTTGACAGGCTCGAAGGGGCGACCACCCAAGGACTACCTGCCGGTGACCGACGAGGTGTTCGCGTCGCACCTTCGCGGCCACGAGGCCATCGGGATCTACCCGTTGCTGCGCGGGGACACCTGTGCGTTGCTGGCGTGCGACTTCGACAAGGGCACTTGGGCGCTCGACGCACTCGCCTATCTCGATGCTTGTCATCGCAACGCCGTACCAGCAGCGCTGGAGCGGTCCCGGTCCGGGAACGGGGCACACGTGTGGACCTTCTTCGAATCGCCCGTCCCGGCATCGGCGGCCCGGGCGATGGGTGCTGCGCTGTTGCGCCAAGCCATGACGGCACGGGCCGAGCTGGACCTGTCCAGCTACGACCGATTCTTCCCGTCCCAGGACTTCATGCCCAAAGCCGGCTTCGGGAACCTGATTGCGCTTCCCCTCCACGGCGGCTGCGCCAAGCGCGGGACTACCGTGTTCCTCGATCCGACGACGATGGAGCCCTGGCCCGACCAGTGGGCGTTCCTCTCCTCGGTCGCCCGTATGACACCGGACGCAGTGGCAGCGCTGGCCGAGAGCCTTCGACCGGTCGACGCCGGACCGATGCTCTCACTGGCAGAGCTGGCCCAGGCCGGCGGTCCGCCACCGCCTCCGGTGGTCCGGGCTCGCCTCGGTGCCGAGCTGTCGATCGAGCGAGCGGGTCTGCCTCCAGCGGTGGCCGCCGCGTTGAAGCACCTCGGGTCGATCGCGAACCCGGAGTTTCACGAGAAGCAGCGCATGCGATTCTCGACCTGGGACACGCCCCGGTTCATCAGCGCGTACCGCGAAGACCTCGAGTGGCTCCACCTCCCTCGAGGACTCACCGGCAAGGTCGAAGAGCTACTCGACAGCCTGGAGAGCAGCCTCGAGGTGGCCGATGATCGCCCCGATCCACCTGCCACCGATTTCGAGTTTCGCGGGACTCTGCGACCCCAGCAGACCGCCGCCGTGTTTGATCTCGTCGGTCACGACCTCGGCGTGCTCGTCGCTCCTCCTGGAGCAGGCAAGACCGTCATGGCGTGCTCGGTCATCGCCCATCACCGGACGCCGACCCTGGTCGTGGTCGACCGCAAGGAACTGCTCGACCAGTGGCGGTCACGGTTGCATGACCATCTCGGGATCGAACCATCCGAGCTCGGCCAGATCGGTGGTGGCCGCAACAAGGCCACCGGCGTGATCGACGTGGCGATGCTCCAGAGCCTCGTGCGCCGCGAGGACCCCTCGCTCTTCGACGCCTACGGTCTCGTCGTCGTCGACGAGTGCCACCACCTCCCGGCCGTGTCGTTCACGACCTGCATGCAAGCGGCAAGGACCCGCCGGTGGCTCGGACTCACCGCGACTCCCTACCGGCGAGACCGCCTCGAAGCGCTCATCTCGTTCCAATGCGGTCCCGTCCGCCACGAGATCAAGCCCGCCGCGGTCGAGGGATCCGAACTCGTCCGACGGGAGCTCGTCATCCACCACACCGACACCGACGTCACCGACGACGAAGCCGCCCACATCCAGGACGTCTTCCGCGCGATCAGCCAGGATCAGCGCCGGACTGAACAGATCTGCCAGGACGTTCACGACGCCTGCGCCGCAGGCCGGACGTGCCTGGTGCTCACCCAGCGCACTGAGCACATCGACGCGCTCGTCGCCGGGCTGACAGTTCTCGGAGACGATGCGCTCGTGCTGCGCGGGGGACTCGGCAAGCGTGCCCGCCAAGCCGTCTCGGATGCCATCGCCGCCCGGGATCCCGATGACGGTATCGTGCTCGTCGCGACCGGCTCGTACCTGGGCGAAGGGTTCGACTGGCCCGAGCTCGACACGCTGTTCCTCGCGTTCCCGCTCGCCTTCAAGGGCGGTGTCGTGCAATACGTCGGGCGGCTGCTCCGAGCCCACGAGGGCAAGCATCGCGTGGAGCTCCACGACTACGTCGACAGTCGGATCCCCGTCTTGGAGCGGATGCACGCCAAGCGCGTCCCGGCCTACACCACCCTCGGCTTCGACGTCCCGAGCACACGACGACGGCGAACCGCCAGGACGACGACAACCGAGACCGCAACTGAACCCTCCTGAACCCGAGGCCCTGCCGGTCAGAGCAAAGACACGATCGTCGGTATGGTCGCCTTGGTGAGCGACGATCGCCTGGCCCGGGTGGTGGAGATGTTCACCCGTCGGGGCAACATCAGCGACGACGTCGAAGGCGACCTGGCCTCCACGGCCCGCGAGTGGCTGGAGCGGGCCGGTTCGGAGCTGGCGGTGCTCGAACCGATCCTGGCTGCCGGCCAGTGGCGGGTGGCCTTCAACACCGCCTACGACATCTACCGCCACGCCGCCGAGGCGGTCGATCTCGCTGCTGGCTACAGGATCCTCGCCAGTCCGGGCGCGCACGCCGCCACCTTCGCCCTCGCGTCCGCAGTGCTGGGTGATGCCAGCGACGTGTTCGACACCGTGAACGCAACCACGATGACCGGCACGCGCAACAAGCTCGAGTACCTCGATGCCGACCAGTCGACCGAGGTCGTTGAGGACGACGCCCGCTGGGCTGCTCAGCTCGCCGGGCGGGCGGTGGACGACGCGTCGTCGTTCCTGTCCTGACCGTCGAACGGCACGACCTTCACCATCGGTCGGCTCACGATCGTGTCGTGGAACGAGCCGGTCCCCGACTGCAACCAGCCCGGAGCGCGCACCTGGACCTGTATCTCGCGGCCGACATCGAGGCCGACCTCGTGAACCGTGGAGTAGAGCTCGCTTCGGTCGGGGTCGCCGAGGACGAGCAGATCGATGTCTCCGACCGGACGTGTCCCCTCCTCGCCGTGCCAGCGCGCGGCCCAGGAGCCATAGATGTAGGCCGCCTCGACCCCGGCGAGATCTTCGAGCGCATGGCGAAGTCGGGCCGGTACGCCGAACGCGCTGACCAGCAACTGACGCAGGGGACCGTGGTAGGGGCTTGTGGTGTCGGCGCTGACGAGCCGTGTCTTGCCGACCCGGCGGGATCGGATCAACCCTGCCGCTTCGGCTCGTTCCACCTCACGGTGGATCGATGCCGTCGGAATCCTGAGACGACGCGTCAGCTCGGCCAGGGACTGCTCTCGGTCCGGGCTGTCGAGGATGTCAGCGAGTAGTTCTGCCTGCTGGCGCGACCGGAAGATCGGCAACAGTCCAGGAGATCCCGTCCGTTCCACAAATCGGAGGATACCATCCAGATTGCGGAATATGGAGAGTAGCGGGTGATCACCGGTCGGTGTCGTGGTGGGACGGCTCGGTCTCGGGACTGGGTTGGTTGAGGTGGTGGTCGATGGCGTCGGCGATGTCGGTGTCGGTGCCGGGGAGGGCGTAGCTGTACTCCCGCAGTGTGGTGGCGGCGTCGCGGTGGCCGAGGCGTGCCTGGGCCTGGAGGACCTCGCCGCGGCCGACGAGGAAGGTGGCGACGTTGTGGCGGAGTCGGTGCAATGTCGCATGAGGGACGCCGGCCGTGGTGCGGAGCCGGGCGAAGCGATGCCCGAGTGCGCTCGGCGTGATCGGGCGTTGATGGTCGCGGTGGCCGCTGAACACCCACGGTCCGACGTGTGCTTCGGCGGACCATTCGCCGTGGAGTCGTGTCCAGATCGCTGCGGTGGTGGCGCCGATGGTGAGGCTGCGTCCGTGCCCGGACTTCGGGGTCGTGATCTCGGTTCCGGAGATGGCCCGACGGATGGTCAGAGTGCGGGCGTCGAGGTCGTCGAAGCGCAGGGCGGCGAGCTCACCGCGTCTGGCGCCGGTGTCGGCGGCGAGACGCAACAGCAACAGGTCCTGCTCGGCGACGTGTCGTCGCCACGACGACGAGTCTGGCGTGGTGTCGTTGGCGACGGCTTCGAGCAGCGCGGTCGACGCGGCCGTGAACAGCGCGGTCACGTCTGCGTCGGGAAGGGGCCGGCGGGGTTCGGAGCGACCGGGGCCGCGCATGGTGCGGATCGGGTGGTGGTCGATGATCCGTTCGTCGTAGGCCCAGCCGATCGCCGAGCGCAGCACCCGGAACCGTCCGGCCCGCACCGACAGCGTCGCCCCGTCCGCTTCCCAGCGGACGAGGGTGTCGCGCACCCGTTGGGGTGTGAGCGTGGTGACCCGAGTCGACGCGAGCTTGTCGGCGCTCAGGAACCGGGCGTTGGAACGATGGCTCGACCAGGTCGAGGGCTTCCACGGATGGTCAGCGGCCAACCAGCGCTCCGACAGGTCACCGACGGTGAGCAGCGGCGCCGCCCGGGCGATCGAGCGGCGGGCGGCGTACTCGCCGGCGAGCTCGACCCGGTAGGTGTCAGCGTCGGCCTCGGTGCCGTGGAAGGTGACCGAGCGCTGGATGGTCCGGCCGGTGACGGGGTCGGTGCCAGCGGCGACCCGGATCTCCCACACCCCCGGGCGCCGTTCGCGTTTGGTTCCTGTCCCTCGGGCTGCGGTCATGGGGCCGCAATGTAGGGACAGGTGTAGGGATGCCCTGGCTGTCCCTACCAGCGAAGCAGGCCTGCGCAGGCTCGTGACCTGCATGTTCAACCAGCGCGCCCGAAGGGACTCGAACCCCTAACCTTCTGATCCGTACCGAAGGCGGATTGCCGGGGTTCCCGTCCATTGACCGTGATCGCCGGATGTGACCGGTGACCTGCGGTTTTGCGGCCGGACGTTTGTCCGGCGTCGACCACCATAGACCGCTATAGCTCTCGCTTGGTTCTCAATCGGTTCTCAGCGAGAACCACTCAGCGGTGGCTCGAGGAGCCCAGCTGATGCCGTCGCCGACGCGTCCGACGGCGTGGCGTCACGACTCCTGGCTGAGCCGCGCGATCAGGGACTGCACCGCCTCGGCAAGTGGGCCGAGGTCGTGCTCGACCACGTCCTGGACGATCGCGTGGTCGGTGTCGA
>Ga0208490_100154_pt1 | contig 55336 bp, 60 predicted proteins | sample SubbioAug_CSWold_FD_184818 | JGI IMG/M metagenome (GOLD analysis project Ga0208490, IMG submission 184818) | Serpentinite rock and fluid subsurface biosphere microbial communities from McLaughlin Reserve, California, USA - CR11Aug_CSWold (SPAdes) | ecosystem: Environmental > Terrestrial > Deep...
GTAGATTTAATAATTCTTAAAATATTGCCTGAATAATACATTCTGAATCCTGAATCCTGACTTCTGAATTCTGACAATTGATAGCCTGCTGAATAGTTGCGTTATAATTAATCTTGAGTGAGAGAAAGGAGGATCTATGCAGAATATCAAAGAAACTGTACAAGAGGTTGTTTATGCTGTATTGCCTATTACGGCAGTGGTAATTATCTTGCAATTTACCTTGATTTGGCTGCCGATGGAGGTTTTTTTGCAGTTTTTAGTTGGGGTAGTGATGGTTAGTATGGGTTTAATATTCTTTCTGGTGGGGGCTCATTTAGGCTTATTACCCGTTGGAGAAATGATTGGGGCTGCCTTGCCCAAAATGGGTAAAGCATGGTTAGTTGTGTTTTTTGGCATATTGTTGGGCTTTGTGGTGACAATAGCCGAGCCTGATGTGCGGGTACTAGCAACTCAAGTAGATTTGGTTTCCGGTGGAGATATCTCGAAAAGTTTATTAATATACACAGTTGCCTTGGGAGTAGCCATCTTTGTTGGTTTAGCTATGCTGCGGATAATTTTAAGTATTCCCTTAACCTATCTCATAGTGGGAGGTTATGGCCTGATATTTTTAGTGGCTGCCTTTACCCCGGCCCACTATGTACCAATCTCCTTTGATGCGGGAGGAGTGACTACCGGCCCCATGACTGTACCCTTCATTCTGGCACTGGGAGTAGGGGTGGCCACAGTGTTAGGTGGAAAATCCGCTTCCACAGATGGCTTTGGACTGGTAGCCTTGGCATCCATTGGGCCTGTTTTGGCAGTGCTTATCCTGGGGGTGATTTTTGGGTGACGGGTATTCGAGTATTTACAGGTTTTGGCCATGTATTAGAGGAAGTGGCCTTAGCCCTTATCCCCCTAATAATTTTATTTATATTTTTTCAAGTGTTCTTTTTAAAACTGCCAAGACACAAGCTGAAAAATGTGTTTGTAGGATTGGTTTTTACCTTCATTGGCTTAGCGCTATTTTTACAAGGTGTCCATGTGGGGTTTTTACCGGTGGGAGAACAGATGGGGATTGCCTTGGGCAATCTGCCTTCTAAGTGGATTTTAGTGGTAGTAGGCTTTATCTTGGGATTTGTGGCCACCTTTGCTGAACCGGCTGTTCGCATTCTAAACTACGAGGTGGAAAAAGTGTCCAGCGGTTATATACCCCAACAAGTAATGCTCTACACCTTATCTATCGGAGTGGCTGTTTCCATTGCATTGTCAATGGTTAGGATAATTTATGGCATTCCTCTCTGGTATTTTATTATACCAGGTTACCTAATAGCTCTTATCTTAATTCGCTTTTCCAGCCAGACCTTTGTTGCCATTGCCTTTGACTCAGGGGGAGTGGCCACTGGTCCCATGACAGTGACCTTTGTGCTGGCCATGGCTATCGGTGTAGCTTCAGCTATTGAAGGCCGCGACCCTTTGCTGGATGGTTTTGGGATGATTACCCTAGTAGCTCTTGCCCCGATTCTTTCTGTATTAATTTTAGGGCTGCTCTATGGTGGAAAGGAGAAGGAAAATGAACGGGAACTTGAACGTGATGCATAAGCTTTTAGTGACAATCGTTAAAAAGGGAATGGCTAAAAAGATAGTCAAGGCCTCTAAAGAAGCAGGAGCAGAGGGTGGGACTATTATCATGGGAAAAGGTACCGGAATCCACGATTTGAAAAGCTTTTTTGGGATTACCATTGAACCGGAAAAAGAAGTAATACTCACCCTGATTCATAAAGATAAATTAAATCAGGTAATGGAGGCGGTGATAGCTGCGGGGAGTCTGGACAAACCTGGCTATGGGATTGCCTTTGTGATTGATGTAAAGAAAGTGGCAGGTATTGTCCACCTGTTGCGGCAGAAAGTTTAAAAAGGAGGGCTTGATGATGGACGGTATCTTATATGATTTGATTGTAACAGTTATTAATAAAGGGAGTTCGGAAACAGTAGTGGAAGCATCCAAAAAAGCTGGTGCGGAAGGAGGAACAATTCTCTTTGGCCGGGGAACCGGGATTCACGAACAAGCCAAACTGTTTGGCATTACTATTGAGCCGGAGAAGGAACTGGTGTTGACTTTAATTAAACGGGAATTAAGTGAGAAGGTGCTGGGAGCTATTATCAGTGAAGCTCATTTGGATAAGCCGGGAAAAGGTATTGCTTTTGTCCTAGAAGTAGAGCGGGTTGCTGGTATCAACCATCTGCTCAATCAAATGACTGAAGAAAAAGCAGGTGAACAGGATGCCTAGTCCCAACATGGCACTTAAGCGTCCGACGGTGACTAGGTATTAATGTTAGGAGGAAAGGAAAATGCCTAAAATAAAAGATGTCTATAAAAATATAACAACAACAGCAGCAATTATTAGTGAACAAGATACTTTAGCAACTGCTCAATAAAAGGAAGAAAACTCCTAACGAAGCGTGAACTATTCATGCACGCAGCAAAAGACACGCAAGTCAAAGAAATAATGCATCCGCCGTAGTAAATGAGAGCAACCAAGTAATTGGTGACCTAAATGCTTATGAAGTAATTTATGATATGGCACCTGATAATAAAGGTGCAGAATAATTAGTTTTCAAATCAAACTAATTTTATGAGGTGATAATGTGCAAGTTAAAATGTGTGATCTACCCGGTATAGGCAAAAAAATTTCACTACAAACTGCTGATGGTAACAAGATAGCTATCATTGTCCATCACTCTGGAAAAAGGGAATTGTACTTCTTTCATGATGCTGATGAGGACGAAGCTGACTATTTCATTGCTTTAACAGCTGATGAAACCCGCGAACTTGGTGCACAGCTGTTAGGAGCTGCGTACCAACCAATAGACGACGACAAAATGAAGTTTTTCCAGAAACAACTAGTTATAGAGTGGATTAAATTAAAACCTGAATCCACCTTTGTTAATAAACAAATTGCGGAGTCTCGCATACGCACACGTACGGGTGCCTCGATTATTGCTATAACACGTGGTGACGACATGATTGTTAGTCCAGATGCAGACGTTGTATTACTAGTCGGCGATACTGTAATGACTGCTGGAAAACGTGATCAGATTATCAAGTTTGAGGCTTTGGCATTCGGAAAATCCGACGAATACAAGGAAGGAAATTCCTAATGGGCGACATTTACTTCCCCGTGTTAATGGTGTCTGGGGGGCTATTCATCCTATTATTCTTTATTGGTTTCATCGGGATGAAAATTCGCATTCCAGGTGTCGTGCTCTACATTTTGCTTGGAGTAGCACTGGGGGGGGTTCTGTCTGGCAATGAACTGCTTAATTTAACTGGTGAAATTGGCATAGTAATTTTATTCTTCATGCTTGGCATGGAATTCCCGATTCGTCGACTAATCGAAATAGCAAAAAAGGTTGCTCTCGCTGGCACGTTAGATGTTATTCTAAACCTTGTGCTAACCATGGGAATTTGTATCTTGTTTGGTTTAGACTTGATTACTTCTTTTCTAATTGGTGGCGTTGTCTATGCTACCAGCTCCTCTATTACGGCAAAGATGCTAGAAAGCTCCAAACGTATGGCTAATCCAGAATCCGAATTCATGCTGGCATTACTAATTTTTGAGGACATTGTTGCTCCTGTGGCTGTGGCTATCCTTGTTGGATTAACGGCTGGAACGGCATTGTCTGGCTTTGCTTTTGGCCTAATAATAGCAAAAATCATTTTCTTGATCATTGGTGCTGTACTGATTGGACACTTTGTATTTAGTAAATCAGGTAATTATATTGACAAATACTTGTCGGAAGACTTCTTTATCATGTTAGTAGTGGGCATGGCCTTGGCCTACGGCGGATTAGCTCTGATGCTTGATCTTTCAGAAGTACTGGGAGCCTTTTTAGCAGGAATTATTCTTGCTGAAGTGCGCCGTACAGAGCAGTTAGAACACGCTATATTGCCCATTCGCGACTTACTTTTGCCTTTATTCTTTCTTTACTTCGGCACGACCATTGCTTTTGGTGATGGAGTGCCAATGATACCATTGCTTATTACTTTGCTGGTTTGGTCAATTGTTGCCAAGATTATTGTCGGTTACTATGGTGGTCTCATGTACGGGCTGTCAAAAAAAGTAGCCTTGCGTGCTGGGATTTCTTTCACACAACGCGGGGAATTTTCAGTAATTATTGCCAGTCTGGCTACAGATGCTATCCGCCTTTTCAGTGGAGTATTCATTCTATCGTCTGCTATGATTGGTATTCTCATGTTTCAAATGGCGTCAAAAATCACCAACATGATTTTCCCCAAAAAAGAACGCCCACATAAGTACAAAGTACCCGGTGCTTGAATTCATCAATAAAAGGGTCTTTGGCATCCAGTAATCGATAGATTTCCTGATGAATACTTTCAGGTCTTCCCGATACTCGAACATGATGAATCTGGTCGTGCTCATCGGTAACGATCACCGTATTTCGTTGATGGGTGGAAAGTTGCTTGCGAATCGTTGACCATCTGCGATGATCGTTCTTTTCTTTCAGGGCTCGAAACGCAGATTCCACTTGCGTGAGAGTCGTATAAAGTTTCCAAATTTCCTCAGCTAAGAGTTCCTTATGGCTGGTTTCGATGACATAACAACCCGTTCTATATCATGCATAACCTAATCTAGTTCCAGTTCTTTCATAGCATCCGAATGAGAGACCGTTTCTTCGCTGCTACCCTCGCCTAATTGTTGAACTAAAGCTTTCAGCTTACCAAAATTAAAGAGCTTATATTATAGTGATTTTTAGTTAGTTATATGTATTTTTACCAGGGACTTGTCATATGAATTAAGAAAGGAAAATAAGATAAGCCTGGAGGTGATATTATTTTGAAAGTGATTACTATTTCAAGGAAAAAGTTGGTGCAGTTTTTGTTGGGAGGACTGGCCTTTGTCTTTATCTTCAGCATAGTGTCAGGCCCCCTCATCGGTGGGGCTGGCAAACTGGCCCAAACAGTTACCGGACGGAACAAAATGGTCCCTATTTATCAGGTAGGTCTGGAGAAAGAGGACAAGAGGGTAAGCATCTCCTTTGATGCTTGCTGGGGAGCGGAATACACTGACGACATTTTAAACGTTTTGGATAAGTACGGAATTAAGTCTACCTTCTTTTTGGTTAATATCTGGCTTAATGATTACCCGGAGATAGCTAAGGAAATCAGCAATAAAGGGCATGAACTAGGTCTGCATACCGTTAGCCACCCTCACTTAAACAACCTTAGTGAAGAGGAAATCAAAAAAGAGTTGGTGGAAAACAGGGCATTAATTGAACAGCTAACTGGGCAAAAGGCTTATCTGTTCCGGCCACCCTTCGGTGAATACAGCAATAAGGTGCTAAAAGTGGCTGAGTCGGAAGGAATCGTCACTATTCAGTGGAGCATAGACTCTTTGGACTGGGTGGAAAGTAAAAGTAAGGATGAAATTGTAAACAGAGTACTAAAGGATATCAGTTCTGGTGATATTGTCCTCTTCCACAATAACGGCCAGCATACAGCTGCGGCAATAGTGCCCATCATTGAAAAGCTGCAGGCTGACGGCTATCAGATAGTGCCAATCTCTGAGCTGATTTATAAGGAAAATTATTATATTGACTCCCAGGGAACCCAGCGGAAGAAAAAATAGAGAAATAGTATAAAAAATTGATATAGGGATATTTTGCCGGCATTTTGCCGGTTTTTTTTATGCCCTGATTTTTTTTACCCCTGACAGGTTTTTTTGACTAGGGTTTTCTGGCGCTGGCAATACTCTAAATGATAGGGGAGAAACGGGCGAAAGGATGAGTGGGGAAAAGATGAACCATAAGCGGCACAATTTTATTTCATATTTATTATTTAGTATAGCAATTATTTTACTTTTAGCAGGCAGTGTTAAGGCAAAGGGTGTAGAAACGGGTTACCGTGGAGTAATAGCTGAGACCCAAGCCACGGGACAAGTTCAGGGGGAGTTGCTTCGTTTTCACGTATTGGCCAACAGTAATGAAAAAGAAGACCAAGAACTAAAGAATGAAGTAAAAGATATACTGGTTAACTATCTCAAAAGGATACTTGTGGAAGTGGACAGCCTGGCAGAAGCAAAAGAGGTAATAGCCGCTGAAATGGCTAATATAGAACAGCTAGCCGCAAATGAAATCAGGGATCGGGGATATTCTTATCAGATAGCCGGACAAATAGGAATTTACAGCTTTCCCACCCGAATGTACGGCGATGCCATCTTCCCGGCAGGGGAGTATGAGGCAGTGCGCATTATTATTGGCCAAGGTCAAGGGGAAAACTGGTGGTGTGTGCTCTTTCCCGCTCTGTGCTTTATTGAAGGGACAAGCATAGTCACAAAGACTACAGCAACATCCAACATGAACACTGTTGCTGAGGTGCAGTTGAAATTTAAGCTAGCAGAGATGATATCAGCCATTTTCAACAGTTTCCGTAAATCCGGTGAGAATGGTTAATGGATAAGTTGGACGGACACATATTTATTGACTGTAACATATGATGTGTTACCAAGAAAAGAGGTGGATTGCATGGGGCAAATAGTACCAACTTGTTATATTTGCGGACAAATTCCGGAACAGGGATTTAATAGTGGGATCTTTTTATTTAAGAAGTTTTTATGTGAACCATGTCAGGATAAAATTCTAGAGGTTAAGATCACCGATGAAGATTACCAGTTGGTGTTGGAGAAGATTAAGCAGCTATGGAATGATCATCCCCGGGAGAAAAATAACTTAATGAAACAGAGGGGATAAATGGGTTGGTTCATTCCTTTTTATCCAGCCAAAAAACTGACGAAATAAGTTTATTGCTATGGAACTTATGGTTTTCCAAGTCTTTTCTCAAACAGGCCAGCTTGTATAACTTTATACCCAGCTCAGTGGAGATTTCCGCATCCCTTTTATTCACTTTCCAACGTTTAATAACCTGAGTAACATTAAAAGCGTATTTTTTATTTAAGGCCTTGATATTCAGTGGAGGCCTTTTATTATTTGTCATTTTGTTTGTTCAGCTCCTTAATTTTAAGGAATGATAAACCGTACTGTTAGTGTAGGTTAAAGCCCATATAATATAACAGGCAAATTAGGCCAATGCTGGAACATTTATAATAGAAATGATATAATAAAATGATAGAAAATTGATTTAAAGAGGAAAGAGGGTTAAGCTTTGGCCGATTCCCTGTTGGATGCGCTAAAAAAACATTTGCAGCGGAATTATGTTTCTTTTCATATGCCGGGGCACCAAGGAAAGGGTATGTTAACCCAATTGACCCATCTATTAGGAGAGCATGGTTTGAAAACGGACTTGACGGAGCTGCCTGGGTTGGACAACCTGCAGGAACCTGTGGGGCCTATTTTAGCAGGGGAGGAGCAGGCCGCCGGCTTGATGGGAGCAAAAAAATCTTTTTTCTTAGTCAATGGGGCAACTGGTGGCATTTTGGCGGGTATGCTGGCAGCTTCTGCTCCGGGAGACCGGGTGTTGTTTCCCCGGAACAGCCATCGTGCCCTGTGGTCGGCGCTGGTGCTAGGAGATTTACGCCCTGTTTTTGTGCTGCCGGAAGTTTATTTCCCCTACCAAATAGTACTGCCACCTGCATTACAAGCCTATGGGATTGCATATGGTCACACTGAAGACACGGGACAAAAAAGCAGGCCGGGGTTATTAGTAGGGATAAATCCCACCTATGAAGGGTTGGTAAGCAATGAGCTGGGGAACATAATCACCTGGGCAGCAGCAAAGAAAATGCTGACCATAATTGATGAAGCCCATGGCAGCCTGTTTCCTCTTCATGACGGGTTCCCGCCTTCCGCAATTCAACTGGGAGCGGATCTGGTGGTTCACGGGACTCATAAGACTTTGGGGTCATTAACCCAGACCGGATTACTTCATCTTGGTACCCACCGGGTACCGGAAAGAAGGGTGAGTCAAGCTCTCCAGACAATCCATACCACCAGCCCGTCCTACCTGTTGATGGCTTCTCTGGCTGAAGTGACAGGCAACACTGGAATGAGGCAGGTAGTAGATATTTTTCTTCATTTGGCCTGGGAAACAAGAGGGCACTTGGGTAAAATTAAAGGGATTAAGCTGGTGGATGATGAATTAATTAGGGATTGTCCGGGGATTCAAGCTGATCCAGCCAAATTGGTAATCAGTGCCTTAGAACTTGGGCTTTCGGGTCACCAGTTAGCCAACTGCCTAAGGGAACAATACCGGATTCAGGTGGAAATGGCTTGCTGGGGATATACGGTGTTATTACTAGGGCTAGGCACCACCATGGAAAACACAGCCTATTTATTGAGAGCCTTAGAAGATATTAGCCGCAGATATGGCCAAGAGCAAAGGGACTGTCCTGATATGAATTCAGGTCTTCAAGCCAGCCAGGAGGTCAGCAGCTATTTTACTTGGTTGGCTGCCAGGGAGAAATTAATTGAGCCTGTTGTTACTCCTCGGGAGAGCTTTTATGGTGAAACAAAGGAAGTGTTGCTTGGGGAGGCCCGGGGTGAGTTAGCAGGAGAGCTGATCTGCCCCTATCCGCCGGGGATACCTATCCTTTATCCCGGAGAAATAATTACTCCGGAAGCATTGGAGCTGGTAAGCCTGGTGACGGGAGAAAAAAATATCAGGATACTAATATAAATAGTAACTACTCAGGAGTCAGGAGTCAGGAGTCAAACTTATAATAAGTTAACTTCCTGTTATATACATAAAACCTTTTAACTTAAGTATGGATTAAAAGTTGCATAAATATACTATAAAAGGCTGGTTTATTCATTAAAAACCTGAATATTTTAACGAATATTCATCTGTCTGATGCGGTCTATATAATGTAAACTAGAAGAAATTATGTGGAATTGAATTATTATAGTTGGAGGGTCGGATGGGTAAAATATTTTGTTTGATGGGCAAAAGTAATTCTGGAAAAGATACTATCTTTAAATTACTAAAAGAGGATAAAGAGCTAAATTTAAAGCCGGTTATTCCCTATACTACGAGGCCAAAAAGGAATAATGAAAGAAACGGTGTTGAGTATTATTTTATTAATGAAGATATACTTCTTCAATATGAGGATGGAAATAAATTAATTGAGAAAAGGGAGTATAATACTGTCAATGGCAAATGGTATTACTGTACAATAGATGATGGACAAATTGACTTAGAAAGGGAGAATTATTCGCTAATAACAACCCTGGAGGCTTATAAGAAACTTAAAAAATACTTTAAGGAAGAAAACGTTATTCCTATTTACATTGCAATAGATGATGGATTGAGGCTAGAACGAGCCTTAAACAGGGAACGACAACAAAAAAAACCAGACTATAATGAACTATGCAGAAGATTTTTAGCGGACAACATAGATTTTAGTGATGAAAAGCTAAATTCTAACAATATTCATAAGCAATATATAAACTTTAATTTGGAAGAATGTATTATGAATATTAAAGAAGATTTATTAAAGTTAATTTAAGTGGCATTTTATTTTTTGCAAAAATTAAGTACCAGGTAAATTTTTTATTAAAGAATATCTTGTTTAAAAAAAATATATGATTAAACACAAAAAAGTATATTTGGGATATTAGGTGAGACCATGGAAATAAAGGGTTCGGATAAAGGAAATATAGCCAAGCCAACTGCACTAGGGGTAAAGCACACCAAAAGCGATGGGAAAGTGGTCACATTCATAGACAAGCTGTACCAGGTGGAAGAAAAGCTTTGGCGGGACAAACTGGATACTCTGATGGAGAAAATCCAATTCCAAGGAAAAAGACTGGCCAAAACCAGGAACTTAAAGGAATTAAAGAAGTACAAGTCGTTGGTGAAGTCTTTTATGAACGAGGCTATCAATAGTTCGCTAAAGCTAAAACAAAATACCTCCTGGAACCAGTGGGGCAAGCACCGGATGCTGACGATTGTAGAAAAAGTTGATGAAAATATTGAAGAGCTGGCCCAACTTATGATGGAGGGTGAGGAAAAAACTCTAGCTATTTTGGATAAACTAGATGAGATAAAAGGTTTACTGGTAGACTTGTATACTTAATGGGCAGTGGAAGTGGTGGGAAGTGGGAAGTTTTCAGCAGGAATGGGAGTAGAGTGACAGGAGGGAACTAATGGGATGACTTTCAAGGCAATTTTAGGACAAGACATGGCCATTGGTCAGCTTAAAGGCGCAGTTATCCACAATCGGGTTAATCATGCCTACCTATTTGTCGGACATCAAGGGGTAGGGAAGGGTTTGACTGCCAAAGCCATGGCCAAGGTGCTGAATTGTGAAAATCAGATCCAGGGAGAAGCCTGCGACGGGTGCCCATCCTGCCACAAAAACAATGGAGGCAACCACCCCCAGGTCCATTATGTTGCTCCCTCAGGCAGCAGCATTAAAATAAGCCAGGTGCGGGAGTTGCGGGAAAGGATTAAATATAAGAATTTTGATGGCCCTTACCAGGTTGTCATTATTGATATGTTTGATACCATTACTGCTCAGGGTGCCAACAGTATCTTAAAAGTCCTGGAGGAGCCGCCTCCGGCAACTGTATTTATCCTAGTGGCCGAACAAACAAGTGGCATTTTACCCACTATCCTCTCCCGGAGCCAGGTAATCAGGTTTACCGGGTTGATGCCGCCGGTAATAGAGAAAATACTGCTGGGCCGGGGCATAGAAGAAAGCAAGGCCAAAATGGCAGGAATACTGGCCAAGGGAGATGCATCTGCTGCCATTGAGCTATGCGAAAGAGATGACCTGGGTCGATGGCGGGAAGCAGTTATGGGACTGGTGGAGCTGATACAGGCTAAGGATCTGCTGGCGGTGTTGCAACAGCTGGATGAGTTGCAGCAGTTGCTGCCTTCAGTCAAGCTGCTGGACCTGCTGATAATGTGGTACCGGGACTTGATTATTTGGAAAGAGACAGGAAACCCCTCTCTGCTGGTAAATGAAGACAGGCTTGACCTGATTCAGGAGGATAGACGTTCTGTCCCTGGGCTGTTGGAAATGGCGGAGAACATAAACAGATGCAGGCAGGAAATAAGCAAGAATACTAATGAAGGAATGGCTTTGGAAGCTTTAATGATCCAACTGGCCCGATGAAGGAGGTTGACAGGAATAAATGGTTACAGTGGTAGGAATACGCTTTAAAAAGGCAGGAAAAATATATTATTTTGACCCGGGGGATATTGAATTAGCAGCCGGGGAACACGCAATTGTGGAAACGGCTCGGGGGATAGAGTTTGGTGATGTGGTGGTAGGATCAAAGAAGGTAGCGGAGGCTGAGATAGTCCAACCCCTAAAAAGTGTAATCAGAAAAGCTACTCCCGAGGATGTGGAATTAGCCAGGACAAATAAGGCAAAGCAAAAAGAGGCCTTTGACACTTGTCAGAGTGAAATTAAAGAGCATCAGTTGCCCATGAAGTTAATAGATGTGGAGTACACTTTTGACAACAATAAAATCATCTTTTACTTTACTGCTGAAGGAAGGGTTGACTTTAGAGAATTGGTAAAGGACTTGGCTGCCATCTTTAAAACCAGAATTGAGTTGCGTCAGATCGGAGTGCGGGATGAAGCCAAAATGGTGGGTGGGCTTGGCTCCTGTGGCAGAGTGCTGTGCTGCCATTCCTTTTTAGGAGATTTTGAACCAGTCTCCATTAGGATGGCTAAGGATCAGCATTTGTCCTTAAATCCAACTAAAATATCCGGCATCTGCGGTAGGCTCATGTGCTGCCTAAAGTATGAAAACCATATTTACGAAGAAGGAAAGGAAAGAATGCCTTGCTGCGGCCAATGTGTTTGTACCCCCAAAGGGCCAGGGAAAGTGCTCGAGTCCAATCTGCTGAGGGAAACCGTGACGGTGGAGTTGCCAGGGGAAATCGCCACCTTCCCCTTGGAAGAAATTAAGCCTGTTGAGAAAAGAAAAGCAACTCAGACAGGGGAGGAGGAATAATGGAGGAGAAAAGGCTGACCCAGGCTTTGATTGGGCTGGAGGAACAGCTGACTGACCTGTTGAAGGAACTTCAGATGCTGAAGATGCATGCCTATGCCCTGGAGGAAGAAAATCATGACCTAAAAGCCAGGTTATGCTCCATTGGACCGGAGGAAAAAGCAGCTGTAGCGGACAATGTGCAAAAGATTCAGAGGCAGGGCTTTGATAATCTGGTGGAGTTATATGAGCAGAGCTATCATATTTGTCACCTGCACTTTGGTCAGGCTAGGGACAATGATTGTCTTTTTTGCCTGGGCTTTTTGAAGAGGGACTAACGGGATATGGATAGCAATGGAATACTTTACCTGGTGGCAACTCCCATAGGCAATCTGGAGGATATTACCTTGAGAGCTCTGCGGGTATTAAAAGAAGTAGATTTAATTGGAGCGGAGGATACGAGAAATAGCAGAAAACTACTGAATTATTTTGAGATAAACACACCCCTCACCAGTTACCATGACCATAATCAGAAGACTAAAGGCAGGCAGCTAATTGATAAGCTGTTGGGAGGAATAAATATTGCTTTAATCTCCGATGCGGGTATGCCGGGAATTTCTGACCCGGGAAGCCTGTTGGTTAAGCAGGCCTTAGAAGCTGGAATTACCGTTGTTCCTGTGCCTGGAGCTAATGCGGCCCTAGCGGCACTGATAGCCTCCGGCATTAATACAGACCAGTTTATCTTCCATGGATTTTTGCCCAGGCGCAAAAAAGAGCGGGAAGAACGGCTGCTCTTACTAAAGGAAGAGTCCCGGACGGTAATAATCTACGAAGCACCCCATCGCCTGTTGGCAACCTTAAAATGCCTGGCAAAATGCTGGCATGGGGGTCAGGTGGCAGTTGCCCGGGAACTGACTAAAAAATTTGAGGAATTTGTTCGGGGGACATCCCAAGAAGTACTGGAACATTTCCTGGTTACCCAGCCTAGAGGGGAAATTACCATGGTGTTGGAGGGAAACAGGGAAATTAGCCAGGGAAGTACCAGAGAAAAGCAAGGCTTAGGCTTGACCCAGCCCAAGGAAGAGAATAATCCGGTGGAGCAGGTAATGGGGTTGGTAAAACAGGGCTATCAAAAAAAAGATGCCATCAAAGCAGTAAGTAACTTGCTAAGAATAAATAGGAGAATCCTTTACCAACAGGTGCTGGAAGCAGAAGGAAAAGGAAAAGGAAAAAGGTAAAAAGCGATTCAGGCATATTAGCTTGAATCGCTTCTGTATCAATACACACTGTATGTAGTTTTGGGTAGGTTTAGCCTGCCTGATTAGCCATATCTGTCAGACACTCGCGGCAGATATTTTTACCTTTAAAGTTTTGCACTTCTTCTGCGTTGCCACAAAATACGCAAGCCGGCTCATACTTCTTCAGGATAATTTTTTCCCTGTCAACGTAAATTTCCAGGGCATCTTTCTCTTCAATTCCTAAAGTCCTTCTTAATTCTATGGGAAGAACTACTCGCCCTAGCTCATCTACTTTTCGAACAATACCAGTTGACTTCATCATCTTCAATACTCCTCCTTCTACAATTTTCGACAAGATGTTACAACTAGATGATACCAACGATTCCATTAAAAGTCAACTATATTTTAACTAATGGCTAAAAATTTGTCCCACTAGTTAAAAAATGATACAATATGGTAAAATATCAATATGTTTTGGTTAGTGTATTCAAGGAGGTTGAAAAATGACTAATAGTGGCAAATTTTACATTACTACCCCCATCTATTATCCCAGTGATAACTTGCATGTGGGTCATGCTTACACCACGGTGGCGGCGGACGCCATGGCTAGGTATCATCGGATGTTGGGCAAGGATGTGTGGTTTTTGACAGGCTCTGACGAGCATGGTCAAAAAATCGAACGGAAGGCCAAGGAAAAGGGGATGATACCCCTGGAATATGTGGACGGGATTGTGGCCAATTTTAAAAAGCTATGGGCTCGACTGGACATCTCCTATGATGATTTTATCAGAACCTCTGAAGAGAGGCATAAAAGAGTTGTTCAGGATATCTTCAAGAAAATCTATGACCAAGGTGATATCTATAAGTCAACCTATGAAGGCTGGTACTGTACTCCCTGTGAAACCTTCTGGACTGAGCGGCAATTGACTGAGAAAAACTGTCCTGACTGTGGCAGACAAGTGGAAATGGTCCAGGAGGAAAGTTATTTTTTCCGGATGAGCAAGTACCAGGACCGATTGCTTCGATATATTGAAGACAATCCAAATTTTATTCAGCCTGTCTCCCGACGAAATGAAATGGTCAGTTTCATCAAAGGTGGCTTAGAGGATCTCTGTGTATCCAGAACTACCTTTGATTGGGGGATTCCCGTACCGATTAATGAGAAACATGTAATTTACGTATGGTTTGATGCACTGACCAACTATTATTCGGCCTTAGAACCAGGCTCTGATAGGGAAAAGCGTTTTTGGCCCTGTGATGTCCACCTGGTAGGCAAGGATATAGTCAGGTTTCACACAATCATCTGGCCAATTATCCTGATGGCAGCGGACATAGAGCTGCCTAAACAGATTTTTGGTCATGGCTGGCTTCTGCTGCAGGAAGGAAAGATGTCCAAGTCTAGAGGGAACGTGGTAGATCCTAATATTCTAATGGATAAATATGGGGTAGACGCTATCCGCTATTTTCTCCTCAGGGATATGCCCTTTGGTCAGGATGGCTACTACTCGGAGGAAGCCCTGGTTATGCGGATTAACACAGATTTGGCCAATGATTTTGGCAATTTGTTGAGCCGCACCACCTCCATGATTAACAAATTCGGTCAAGGCAAAATACCTGTTCCGGGAGAGCCTGGAGATCTGGAAAAGGAAATTGTTGCTCTGGCTAAAGAGATAGTGGATCAGGTAGATCAACTGATGGGGCGATTGGAACTGAGCAATGCCCTGGCAACTACTTGGAAATTGGTAAATCGCTGTAACAAGTACATTGATGAGGTAGCTCCCTGGGCCTTGGCCAAAGACCCGGCTAAAAGGGAACAACTGGATACGGCTCTCTATACTCTGGCGGAATCCATTAGGATTGTCACCGTATTATCCATTCCTTTTATGCCTGGAATGGCGGGGAAAGTATGGAACCAGCTGGGAATAGCCGGTGAAGCAGATGCTCACACCTGGGAAAGTGCCCGGGCTTGGGGCGGAGTACCGGCGGGAGTAACTATTGAGCGGGGTGAGGCGTTGTTCCCCAGGATAGACTTGGCCAGCCTGGACGACAACGGTCCGGAAGAAGGTGCCTCCTCTATTACAGAGGCAGAGGCAGAGGCAGAGGCAGCCAAAATCAGCATAGAGGAAGAGATAGCCGGAACAAATCATTCTGAATACTGAATACTGAATACTGAATACTGAATACTGAATACTCAAATACCAAACGAGGAGAATCGTATGTACTTTGACACCCATGCTCATTTAGATGATAAGCAGTTTAATGATGATTTGGAGCAGGTAATAGAACAATCTATATACCAGGGAATTACGGCCATAGTAAACGTGGGAATAACCATGCAATCCTCCCGGCGGGCTATCGCCCTGGCTCAAAAATACCCACTAATTTATGCCAGTGTGGGGGTTCATCCCCACGATGCCAAGAGTATGAAGGATGAAAAACACTGGTTAGAGCTAGCGGAACTGGCCCGGCAGCCTAGAGTAGTAGCCCTGGGGGAAATGGGACTGGATTATTATCACAATTTTTCAGAACCCAAGGTACAGCAGGAAGTTTTCCGGCGCCAGCTGGCTTTGGCAAAAAAGCTGGAACTGCCGGTAATTATTCATGATCGGGAGGCTCATCAGGATATTTTAGATATCCTGACTGCAGCTGCAAAAGAAGATAATAATTTGACTGGAGTGCTCCACTGCTTCTCCGGTAGCTGGGAGATGGCCAAAAAGTGCCTGGAGCTGAATTTTTACATTTCCCTGGCAGGTCCTGTCACATTTGCTAATGCGGTGAAACCCAAGGAGATAGCCAAGAAGGTGCCATTAGACAGGCTGTTTATTGAAACTGATTGTCCTTACCTCACTCCCCACCCCCACCGGGGCAGGCGGAATTACCCTGGCTATGTGAAGCTGGTGGCTGAAGAAATTGCCTCCTTGCGGGGTCTGGCGGTGGAAGAACTGGCTCAGGCCACTAAAGAAAACGGTTTTAGGTTATTTAACATTCACCAGACAGAGGGACAGGGACTTGTCTGACAGACAAGTCCCTGTCCCTCTGTCTGTCTCCCTCTGTCTGTCCCTCTGTCTGTTTTGCCTCTGGTTTCTTGCCTCTGGCCTCTTGAAACCAGACAAGTCCCTGTCCCTCTGTCTGTTTATCCCTCTGTCTGTTTAAGCTTAGTAAATTATGGAAATAATAGAAAGGAGCGAATAAAATGGGGTGAAGTAAATGAACATTGAGAGAAGAACAGTTTTAGTCTGGACAATAGGGGTAAGCTTGAGTTTGCTGATGCTGATTGGTATCCTGGGATCCTTTGTTTTTCATGAAAAAAAAGTAACTGTATTCGTTGACGGGCAGATAGTAGAAGGGTCAACTAACCGGGTGACGGTGAAACAATTTCTCCAGGAACAGCAGATTGAGCTTTCCCAGGGCGATGTTGTGCTGCCGGATGATGGAGGCTGGTTAAAAAATGATTTGGTTATTACTATTATCCGGGGAAAAACTACCCTGCTGATGGTGGACGGTCAAATCCGGGAAATTATCGTGCCCGTGCCTGATATCAAGCAGATTTTACTCCAAGAGGGGGTAAGCATCGGTCCCTTGGATAAGGTTGAGGCAGTGCTGTGGCCTGAAGGAGATATAGATGAGGTATTTATTAAGGTCACCAGGATTAAAGAGGAAACATTCATGGAGGAAGAAGAAATAGAATACACCGTGCGCAGTCAGCCTGATTACCGTCTTCCAGAAGGCAGAAAAGAAGTTATTGATGCAGGAGAAAAGGGCTTAATCAGACGCCAAGTGCAGGTGATATATGAGGATGGGGAAGAGGTAATTAAGGAGGTAATTTGGGAAGCAACAGTAAGGGAGCCAAAGCAGGCCCTGATGGTCTATGGTACTGCCAAATCCATGATGGTAGCCTCCCGGGGAGGATATAACCACCTGCGGGATGATGAATTGCGTCAGGTGCTGGCTCAGGCCAATCAGGTCTATGAAATGGAAGCTACTGCTTATACTCATACAGGCAATGCTACTTTTACCGGGATTATGCCATATGTGGGTGTGGTGGCGGTTGACCCTAGGGTAATTCCCCTGGGAACCAGGATGTATGTGGAGGGCTATGGCTTTGGCTTGGCTGCTGATACAGGTGGAGTTATTAAGGGTAATATTGTTGACGTGTTCATGGATACCCGGGAAGAAGCTCTTAAATGGGGAAGACGTCAGGTCAGGGTCTACATTTTAGATTAACTTCCCTGCAGGTTAATATTGTCAAGCATTCCTGACTCCTGACTCCTGACTCCTGACTCCTGACTCCTGACTCCTGATTACTGCATAAGTAATATGTCAGTTCTTGTCTGACTATTAGCTTTGACAAAGAGGGGAAAATAGGGTAGAATATAACCAGTTCGCAAGAGAGAAGCGGCATGTTAGGAGGGAATACTCATGACGGCATTGCTTCAGTTTTGGGGTAAACAAACTGGAATGAAAAAGATGCTATTTGGGAGCTCTGTGATGATGGTGTTACTAGGGGCTCTTTTTGTGCTTGGCGTTGCAGCCATGCCTCAACAGGTGGAGATATGGGCTGATGGAGAGATTATCCCGGTGCGCACTTGGCAAAAGACAGTGGCGGGTGTGCTGGAGGAAGCGGGAGTATCCCTGGGGGAAGCAGATCAGGTGGAACCTGCCCTAGATGAAGCATTAACCGGCAACCAGTTCATCCAGGTTACCAGAGCCTTTCCCGTGGAAATCAAGGCAGGTGACCTGCTGGTGGAGGTAACTACTGTTTCGAAATCGGTGGCGGAGGTGCTGGAGTCGGCGGGGATAGCTTTGGGTGAGGATGATTTAATTTCCATGGATTTAACCCACTATGTTGCCCCGGGGCAAAGCCTGATTGAGATAATCAGAGTAACCTATGAAACAGTAGTTAAAGAGTCAAAAATTCCTTTTACCACTGAGATTATTGATGATAATAACGCTGCTCAAGGCATTCGGCGAACTGTTCAAGCTGGTAAAGACGGCAAAGTCAAGGAGCAATATCAACTTACTTACCACAATGGTGAAGAAGTGGCCAGGGAGTTAGTGCATAAAGAGGTAGTGGGTGAACCGGTGAAGCGAGTTGTGGCCCAGGGAACACAAGCTAAGGTGATGGTTGCTTCCCGGAGTGGCCAAGATATCAGGTACCGACAGGTAATGAACATGGAGGCAACAGCCTATACCCATACGGGCAATGCAACCTTTACAGGAATTATGCCCTATGTGGGAATAGTGGCAGTTGACCCAAAGGTGATACCCTTAGGAACCCAGCTCTATGTTGACGGTTATGGCTTTGCCAAGGCTGCGGACATTGGCAGTGCCATTAAAGGCGAAAAAATTGACCTGTTTATGGACACCCGGGAGCAGGCCTTGAAGTTTGGCAGGAGAACAGTTAAAGTATATATTTTGGAGTGACCCCTTTGATTAAAGAAATAATTGTGGTTGAAGGCAAGGACGACATCCGGGCGGTCAAGAGGGCGGTGGAGGCAGAGGTTATTATTACCAATGGCTTTGCCTTATCTCGGGATACAGTAAAAGTGATCAGAAGTGCCCGGGACAGACAGGGAGTAATTATCCTGACGGACCCGGATTTTGCAGGAGAACAGTTGCGAAAAAGAATAAATAAATTAGTGCCAGGCTGTAAGCACGCATTTATGCCTCGGGATGAAGCTACCCTACACCAGGATGTGGGAGTGGAGAATGCTTCCCCCGAGGCTATTCGTATTGCCTTAAAAAAAGCCCGTTGTGAGGAGCAGAAGCCAAGGCAGGTCTTTAGCCAGGGACAGTTATGGCAATATGGCCTCTTGGGGAGCGATAATTCTCAAAAGAAAAGGGCCGCTTTGGGTAAGGTGCTGGGGATAGGGTATGCTAACGGAAAGCAGTTGATTAACCGCCTAAATAATTTTGGCGTTACCTGGGAAGAATTTTTGCAGGCCATAGAAATAATCGAGGGAGATTAGAGGATAAAAGTCATGGAGAACCTTACCAAACCTTCAGTGGTGGCAGCTATATTAAAAAAACATAACTTTAAGATAAGCAAGCGCTTAGGTCAAAATTTCCTAGTAGATGAGTCTTTTCGGCAGAAAATAGTGGCTGCCGGAGAGCTGCAGGCCGGGGAGGTAGTGGTTGAAATAGGCCCCGGGCTGGGAGTGCTGACCCAGGCGCTGGCAGAGCAAAACTGCCAGGTAATTGCCATCGAGCTGGATAAACACCTGTTGCCAATTTTGGCAGAAAATTTAGGGGAATATGCAAATGTTCAAGTGGTTCATAATGATGTATTGAAGGTAAATCTGAATGAACTGGTGCTGGAGCTTACTGGAAAAAAATGCTGCAAGGTAATGGCTAATCTACCCTATTATATTACCACTCCAATTCTCCTTCACCTCTTGGAAAATAAGTTTAACATAGACCTAATGGTGTTTATGATGCAAAAAGAAGTAGCAGAGCGGATAACAGCCCAGCCGGGAACCAAGGCCTATGGCAGCTTGAGTGTAGTAATTCAATACTTTACCGAGCCCCAGCTAGTTACGAAGGTGCCTAATACGGTCTTTATTCCCCGGCCGGAGGTAGAATCAGCGGTAGTAAGATTTAAAAATAGGAAAACCCCCCCCGTTGAATTGGTGGATGAAAAAATGTTCTTTCAGATTGTCAGAGCTGCCTTTGGCCAGCGCCGGAAAACCCTGGCTAATGCCCTCAGAGGGAGTCGGCTTGGCTTAGACAAGGAATCGGTGACGGACCTCTTGAACCAGGCTGGGATAGATGGCAACCGGAGGGGGGAGACTCTTTCTTTGGATGAGTTTGCCTTGCTCAGCAATACGGTTTCCAGATATTAAAAAAATATATACAAAGCAGGAATTTTCTGGTTAAGATAGAATTATTTTAAGATGAATAGTTTGTGCAAGTGAAAGTGTATGCTAGAGTAATGGGGGGGCGGGTAAGTGAAGGAGGATTTGGATTTTCTGTACAACCGATTAAAGGAAAAAGGCATTAGAATTACACCACAGCGAAAGGTTATTTTAGACCTGCTGAAAAACTCTCATGAGCATTTGACAGCTGAAGAGATTTATCAAAATATTAAGCAGAAGGTTCAACGGGTGAGTTTGGGAACCATCTATAATACTCTGCATAAGCTGAAAGACGCAGGGGTTATTCAGGAGTTATCCTATGGCGATATGTCCAGTCGCTATGATGGTACTGCCAAGCTTCACTATCATGTTACTTGTGTGGAGTGCGGCAAAGTAATTGACTTTCACCGGGATTCATTAAAATCCCTAGAAGAGGAAGCAAGCAGTGCTACCGGCTTTGCCATTAACACGCACCGGGTAGAACTATACGGTACCTGTCCCGGCTGCCAAGCTAATGAAGCCGACGATTCTGCCGTCAGTTGACAGGTGGACTAACTGTTAACGAGCTAATCAGATCAAATCGCCTGAGGGGGTGGTATCCCTGGTATTCTTTACCCTGGCACGTGCGGTTTCTGGGAACACCCTTGAAGGCACATATTGCCTCTAAACAGTCGCCGATAATGGTATCGGCGATTTTTTTTGCATGAAAAGGGGTACGGATTTTTGAACCCAGGTCAAGGTGGCTGATGGCAGTTCCTACCTTGATTACAAGGTTCTTTTTTCTTGCCAGGGCCAGGGATACGGGTGGGATAGCTAGCTCTTGCAGAGGGATGGTTTCTAAAAAGCGCCTGGATACTCCAACTAGCCCATGGGAGGGGGAGGCAATGCCTATTTTATGGTAAAGACCCAGCTCTTTATTTAAAAGCAAGCGAAAATGAATTGCCTTGGATGCCAGGGGGTGTCTCTTTGCTACATAAGGATAGCAGTTGGTAAGCACCAGGTCCGCCCCGCCCTGCAGTTCTCCCTTAATATCTAAGAGATTATCAATAAATTCCCCTACCATATCTCCATCAACAAAAATAACCCCTGTTGCTCCAGCCCGGTAAGCATGATATGCTCCCATTGCCCGGGGAACATCGTAGCCAAGGGCTTCTCTGTAATGAACAATCTTAATATGATCGGCCAGGTGACAAATTTCATCAGCCGTATTATCAGTTGAACCGTTTAATATCACAAAAATATTAGTGAATCCATGTTTAGCCAGCAGGTGATTTAGCAGGCAGATAAGACGGTTGGACTCGTTTTTTGCAGGAATTACGAGGACCAGCATTTGTAGTCACATCCTTAGTGAACTCGTTCAGCTAATGCTGAACATCCAGGGTAATAAATGGAGACACTGCTCCAGTAGAAAGTGAAACTTGGGCGACTGTATTATATTTTATGCAAAGGGTTTCTATGAGTGTCTGCTTGAGATTGCATCCCCAAGCGGTGCACTTTTTTTGGTAATAAACATAAGATAAAGTATGAACTCACATGGAATCAGGAGCGTGATTATATGCAGAAAATAAATAAAGGAGATGTGGTTGGACGCAAGTCTTATGGCTGTGACGTACACTTTTATGTCCAGGAAATATTTGAGGAACAGGGGAAGGAAACAGCCAGACTAAAAGGTGTAGACATACGCCTTTGTGCAGATGCCCTGGTGGAAGACTTGGAATTATTAAACCAACAGCAAATCAACGACCGTCATCTGCGGTTCATGAGAGAAAACGCAACCTGTATGCGGCGAATTTTTCATAGAAGAAAGCAAGATGAGGAGAGATTTCTGACCAGGTCAAAAAAAAAGGGTGCAGCAATAGCGAGGGGGGAGTTTTTTAATGTTCCGGGAAAAGTCCTCCACCTGGATGGTGATCCGGGTTATCTAAACAAGTGTTTGGAAAATTACGAGCAGTTAAATATCGAAGCCTATGGCTTTGCCATCCCGGAAGAGGAGCAGCCCAGGGTAGTACAGGAATACTTACGCAAGTACCAGGTGGATGTGGTGGTACTTACCGGGCACGATGCCTTAATTAAAAACAAGAAGGACTTTAAAAGCCTGGATAGTTATCACCATTCCAGACATTTTGTAGAGGCGGTGAGAAAAGTCCGACAGATTGAACCCTCCCTTGATGACTTGGTTATCTTTGCCGGAGCCTGTCAATCCCACTATGAGGCAATTTTAGCCGCAGGAGCGAATTTTGCCAGCTCTCCCCAGCGGATACTAATTCATGCCTTTGATCCTGTTTTTGTAGTGGAGAAAATTGCTTACAGCAATATCCATGAAGTCCTGTCCATTAATGACATCATTGACAATACCATTACCGGTATGGATGGCATAGGTGGCATCGAAACCAGGGGAAGATTGCGAGTGGGGTATCCTAAGTCACCCTATTGATAAAAAGTCTCAAAGTTTGCTAAAATGTTTTTATTGACAGATTTCACTCAAGAAAGTATAATGTTATGTTATCTTGACAAAACCACTTCTTTGTGTTAGAATAACATATACTTGTTAGAAAAAGAGGTGGTTTAGGTGCCGAACAAAGTGATGCTGGCTAATATTAAAGAAGATTTAGCTGCACATGTAGGGTATAAAATAAAGCTAAAAGCTAACCGTGGAAGAAAGAAAATCTTGGAACGGGAAGGAATACTGGAAAGCACTTACCCCAATGTGTTTGTAATAAAAATCGATGAACAAAAAAATTACGAACAGCGTGTATCATACAGCTATACTGACGTGCTGACCGAGTCAGTGGAGTTAATTCTCTGTAAAGAAGATGGAGATATTAAACTGGCTGCTAAAACATCATAGCGGCTTAATAAAAATAAATACTTTCTTTACCCGGAGCGGTGCCAAAATAGGCACCGTTTCTTTGCATATCTAGAAAAGGATGCTGTTTCGATTTTGTGGATAGTTCCTAAATATGGGGTTAATTTTTTGCTTTATTTTGGCGTAATTTACCTAAAGGAAAAGTGATATAATTCTCGAATTAGAATAATTATAAACAAAAAGACATCAATTAATGACAACAAACTAAGCAGAAAGAGGAGGACTTAGAATGAAAAAATTTATTAAAAAAGGTATTGGTCTATTGTTGGCCACCACCCTGGCAGTATCAGCATTTTTGCCGGTAGCAGAAGCGAATACTGTCCGAATAGTCTACCGAGTTACATACTCTACGGGCAGTCAGCCAACAGTTACCGTAAATGCTCAGCCAGTGGCAGTTAATAGCATATTGTACTATGGCATGAGAAGCTCCCAGGTTACCCAACTACAAAGGGGGTTGGCAACTCTTGGATATGACGTAACAGCTAACGGCATCTTTGATTACAAAACGCTGCTGGCAGTTCGAAAGTTTCAACAGGACAATGGGTTAAGTGTAAATGGTATAGTGGACAGTCGAGTTTGGGCTGCGCTAAATGCCAAGTTAACAAGTGCACCGGCACCGGCACCAGCTCCAGCTCCAGCACCGGCACCAGCTCCAGCTCCAGCACCGGCACCAGCACCTGGGGACACCCAGTTGGCACAGTTAACCCAAGATGAACGCCGGATGGTGGAGTTGGTGAACCAGGAACGGGCTAAAGCAGGGCTGAGACAGTTGCAGGTTGATATGCAAATTGTGAAAGTAGCCAGACTTAAAAGCCAAGATATGATTACAAACAGATACTTTGCCCATAACTCTCCGGTTTACGGTTCACCCTTTGATATGGTGAGAAGCTTTGGTATTACCTACCGAACTGCCGGGGAAAATTTGGCTGGTGCGTCCACAGTTGATCGGGCCCATACAAATTTGATGAACAGCCCTGGTCACCGGGCTAACATCCTCAATCCCAACTACACCCACATTGGGATCGGAATAGTTGATGGCGGCCCATATGGCAAGATGTTTACTCAGATGTTTGTAGGACGTTAAATTAAAGATATTAAAATAGAAGCTCCCTGGCGATTGATTGCCCGGGAGTTTCTATTTTACATAACAAGCATTAGAATGCTGTGGGAAGATTAAAAGCGAACCTTACTGGCTCTGTATGGAGCAGTAGTTATCATAATATCCTGTGTTGATTGTTTCTGGGGCACCACTTTCACATTAACCACATCGGTAGGGGTAAAACTAAGTTCTTCAGGGTAGACGCGCAGGGTATAAAAACCCGGGGGTAAATCAGGAATTTTATAGCCGCCTACCTCGTCAGTATAAACAGAAGCAATAGGATAACCGGCGGTGGATGCAAAGAATACGTCCATTCTTTTATGTATTAAAGGCTGGGCTGTTTCAGAATCTAAAACCCTTCCAGAAATGTTTCCCTCCCACTGAATTGACTCTTTTTGTTCCTGTCCGTTATTATTAATGACAATATTAAGGGTGCTGATACCTACATTTTTATCTTTAAATATCTGCTCCAGGGTCTGTTCTTGATTAGTATGCTGGCTTTGGTCCACCTTTTGGTCCAGTGCACTGTTTTGCAGTGTTTCTTGGCTGGAGTCTTGACTATTCACTTGGTCCTGACCTGTTTCCTGGTGAAACTGGTCCTTTAAGTTTTCACACATCCGATGGGGGCCTCCTTATTTTAAGATATTTTCCAGAGCTTTTTTTGCCCTGTAGTTATTTTCCAGAGATTAATATGATGTGAAGAGAAGCTGCTAAAACAGATAGCAGCTTCTCACTAGGCAGGGTTTTATTTGATGTTAAGCTAGGTGGTTTACTTCTAGATAATTCTGCCAATATTAGTTATAGCTCGATATCTGTGTCTTGTTCCTGGTTGGTATCTACGGCTACATCCTGGCTGACATCTGTTTCCTGATTGACGTCTACGTTGGTCTCCTGCTCTACTTCTTGAGATACTTCTTGCTCTTGGTCTACATCCACTTCCTGCTCTTGATCCTGATCTTGCTCAGTTTCTTGGGTAGAGCTCTGGTCTTGTTCTACCTCTACCTCTTGTTCTTGCTCCTGCTCTTGTTTTTGAACGTTAATCTGCTCATTGTGCTGGGCAATATGCTGGTTATTTTCTTGGTTTTGCTTTACTACTTGTTTCTGAGCATTACCCTGTTTTTGGTCTTGATCCTGGTCCTGCTCCTGCTCTTGTTCCAGCTCAAGATCCTGGTCAAATTCAAAGTCCACATTGCCACCGGCAGCATTACTGGGTCTTTTCTTTTTAAAATCTCTTTGGTTAGTCATAGTAAAAATACCTCCTGTTTTTTGGTTCCTCTTTCTTGCATCCTTAATTATTGCGGGAGTTTCGCCTTGATTAAGGCCAATTTGTGATTAACTTTTTTTATTGCTTTCTCTTTTGCTCTGGACACCTTTTCCATAGCCTGGGGAGTATTGGCGTTGCTATTTGCCTTTTTGTCATGTTGGTGGGTTGATTTTTGGCTGGTCTTTTTAGCTGTAGTTGTAGTTTTTGGAGCGGTTGACCCTTGAGCTTGATTTTGATTTTGTTTATTCTTCTGATTGCTGCTACCGGTACTCTGATTAGCTGTCTTTGGCTTTACGCCTGAGTAATTTACGGATATATTTTTTTGGGTGACCATTTCTTTATCTTTTGCCCGTTCTCCCTGGTCTTGCCCAGGCAGAACAGGCATTTCCTCTTCCTGGTCTGCAGTATGCTCATATTGGAGCGATGATATGGCAACACTTTCGTGGACATGGTCTTTAGGCACCACCTCCTGCATGGTTGTATCAATAATTGTTTCTGCGGGAGTAACATTAGTAAGTTCATAAGTGATATTGTTATCATTACCCAGTGCTATTCCATTCTCGTTTATCTCTCTTTTTTCTTCAGGCTCTTCAGGCTCTTCAGGTAATATCATAATAGATTCAGAGCCGTTAGTATCAGTGCCGGCGCTATAACTAAATCTCCCCCCAAACCTGCCTTTTGTACCGCGGTTAAATCCCATTTTTCTCCCTCCTTTCCCATCCCTCACTGTAATATATGTCTTTGGAAGAATGGGAGTGTTAGCCTTAAAGCCGGTAAAGCCAAAATCAACAAACAGCTTGTACCAAATAAGCATTTTGCTTGGGCAAATCAAAAGCATATTCTAAGAAGTTGGGAATAAAATGTAATGATGGAAAAAGGGGGTGGAGGCATGTCAAACCAAACCTCTAGCAGTTTGTCAGTGTCCCGAAACAAAGGAATTTTAGGGCAAGAAGTGCTCCATGTTAAAAACGGTGACCGCATTTGGACACTCAGGAGCATTGATGAAAAGTTATGGGGGAGATTGTCCTTGGATCAGGGGCAAAGCTGGCAGGACTGGATAGTGCTATTATCAGATTATCATGGATATTTCTCTTTTACTATTAGTGGAGGAGATAAACTTCATTTAACCTGTAAAAATAGTGCAGGTGAGCTGGTGTATCTGTGCTGGACCGGAGAAGACATTATTTATGACATTTTAGGCGATAAGTGGATTAATGAAGAAAGAGTTTCCTTTCAAACAATCCTTGTTAATGATAACGGGGTGGTAAACCTAATCTACTTTACTGATAACCCCCTGGAACAATTTTGGAAAATAAAATTTTGTTATAAAAACGGTACCCAATGGTGTTTACCAGAGCTTATTGATTACGGAATTGGGCAGGGGCAAACTCAGGGGGCGGCAGCCTTAGACCCCAATGGTGCTATTCATTTAATTTACCAAATTAGTGCCAGTAATAAGTACCAGTTTGTATACAGAGAAAAGAATGCTAGCATAAACCAATGGAGTGAGCGAACATCTATTACCGATTCCAAAAAAAGCAACTTATACCCATGTCTAGTGATTGATAAAAGAGGCACGTTGCATCTCACTTGGGTCAGGTCCGATGGCATGAATTACCGGGTAATGTATCGGCGAAAGACAAGAGGGGGGTGGATGGTGGGTGGATGGCAGAGGGAAAATTACTTGTCTTCTCCAAGGGTAAATGCTTATACTCCAACCATTGGAGTTCTGGAAGATGAAGTAATAGCATTGTGGCAGCAAACAGAGGGGATTTATCAGGCTATTTCTTATGATGAAGGTAAAACTTTTAATGAGCCGGTACTAAAGAATCAATACCATAAGCTGGTCTATAAAAATTTGCTGTCTTTAGATTTTTACAAAAAACATGGCTTAGATACTATGGCTACCTTTGATACCGGAAGTACGGCGGTAGCCCTATTGGCCACAGTGTTTCAAAATAGCTTGGACGAGGAAGGATATGACCCCAATATCAGTTTGCCGGAGGTTCAGCATAGACAGCAATTTATCTTGCCGAATATGGAGTATTTAAGCTTAGACTATGGGCAAAAAGGATTAGAAGAACAGCTGCGAAAAATTAACGGTAATTTTCAGCGGCTTTTATTTGAAACAGAAGATGTACGTCTTACTAATATGCAAATGAAAGAAACTTTAGTAGAACATAAAGAAACAGTTAATGTACTGGAAAAAGACCTGTCAGCCAAGGTGCAAGAATTAAAAAAAACACAGCAACAAGGGGAAAAATATCAAGAAATAATTAAGATATTGAAGGATAACATTACGGAAGTAAACTCAAAACAAGGTGCCCTGGAGAAAGAAAAGCTTTTATTAGAAAAGAAAGTGCAAGATCTGCTTAAAGCAAAGGGAGAAGCAGAAGGTGCTTTGGGTAAGACAGAGCCGATTATTCAGAAATTAGAGCAGCAGTTAAGAGATTTAACAAAAAAAGCACAACAGATGGAAGAAAAATTTAATGAAACTGTTATCGGAAAGGATTTGCTAATTAAACGGTTAGAAGAATCGGCTAATAAACTGGCAGTAAGATTAGAGGATTTGGAAAACCGTCCGTTATGGAAAAAAATATTCAAATAAGGTTAATGGTGATATCTTCCTATGCAGGTTATTTGTGATGGTTGTAGCAATATCGAAAATATAATAAAATAATAACTGGGGCGACCCGGTTTTTCTTTTTTTTACGGGACAACCTCTAAAATTTTTTAATCAACAGGAGGGGAAGACATGAAAACAAAAGCATCTTTGGTTACCCTTGTTACCTTTTTAGTAGTGGGCTTACTTATAGGCATCGGAACAGCAGAAGCTAATGCACCCAGATGGCCTGAACCAGCCTGGTATGCCCAGTTTTACCAGCAACCCCAACCTACTCAACCAGCACCAGCACCAGCACCAGCACCGGCACCAGCACCGGCACCAGGGCAAACTCAAGGACACCAGCTTACTGCCCAGGAGCTTCAACTGGCAAACTTAGCAAACCAGGCGCGCAGCCAACGGGGAATCCGTACCCTGCAGATTGACCCGGAATTAAGTAAATGGGCTAGAATCAAAAGCCAGGATATGGTAACTAACAACTATTTTGCCCACCTGTCTCCCACCTATGGCAAAGCCTCAACCATGCTCAGAAACGCGGGAGTTAAAGGCAGTTATTTTGGGGAAAACTTGGCCATGACTTCAAGTGTAACCAGAGCCCATGATTTATTTATGGGAAGCAGCATTCACCGAGCTCAAATTATAAATAGTGGATATACCCATGTGGGTATTGGTATTGCTTTTAAAGGTTCTACTCTTTATGTAACTCAATTATTTGCAGCTAGATAATAAAAGCATTAAGAAGGCTATTTGACAGGGGAATTTGTCAAACGGCCTTCTTTTTTATTTAATGTTGATGGATAAACTTGGCATATTCCAGAAGATTTACAAAGGAGTTGTTGATAGTTGTTTTGTCATAGGCATTAAATAAGGATACCTTCATTGATCGGGAGTTACATTCTATAAACCATAACCGTCCTTGTTTATCCAAACCTACATCAATTCCTATTTCCCCGGTAGGGCCAAATGATTTTTCAATAGATTGAAAAGCAGCAACTAAAAATTTGCTTAACCTTTCCTTTAGATCTTCAATTTCTGCGTCGGAGTATTTCATAATGGTTTTAAAAAAATATTCAAAGGGATAACTGGAGGCATGGGTGGTAATAGGAGAATTGCTTTGGCTTACTCGCACCGGTACAGCAGCAAGAGTTATTTTGCCTTCACCGTCTTTTTGTACTTCTGCCCTCATATCTATAATGCTTTTATCAATAGTAATTAAGTCTATAGCTTCTTGTATCACAAATTTTCTGTTGCCATAAAAATTCGATATCTGATCCATTAGATTTTTAAAAGTTTTTACTTTTTTTACATGCAGTCGATGGATATAACAACTATATTCATAGCCGCCTTCCGGGAGATGAATTACCCGGATAACCTGCCTTCCTCTTCCTCCCCTACAAGCCTTTAAATAGACTTTACCGGTATTATCTAACATTCTTTTCAAATCATCTTGTTTTTGGTACAGAATAGTATGGGGGATATAATTCCGGAAATCTTTATCTTTCCCTAATTCTTCATAAACTTGCCATTTATTAAATCCAGTGAGGTAATTTAAATTTTTCACTTTCATTTTTTTTAACTGTTCTTCAAATTTAGAAAGCGTACCTCTTAGAGATGGAGTGACATATCCTTTTTTATAAAATACATCAGGATAAGGAAATGTTTTTTTTTCCCAAAGGACACTTTTTTTATTAAAGTAGGTTCCGGTTATTTTTTTTTTGTTTAAGTCTATATCCTTGGCTGAAAAAAAATATAAAGTTGTTTGAGCCTGGTTATTTGCATTTTCAATTACCGCCATTCTAACTGGAGGTGTTTGCCGGTGAAAACTTATAATAATACTTTCTCTAACAAGCACCCCTATAATAGTTTTTCTAAAACTGGATAATGGTGTTACACTGCTCACTATTACCTGCCTCCTAAGTGAAATTTATTGTTGCGTAAACTTTAACGCTTTATCATATATTATGTAGCTGGTTAAATGTTTGGGATAAAAAAATTAAAAATTATTAAACATATCCCTGACCAAGTATATTGCATAGTCTAGGGGCAGGCCAAAAATTTGGCTACATGCCTCTACAGGTGCTTTTCGATATGCAATGCCACTAGGTCTACTGTTCGCCTCTATAAGCCATAATTTTCCTTCCAAATCTAATGCTACATCTAGACCTATTTCTCCTAAGCTCCCCAAAGCAGTTTCCATGGCGTAAGCTACCTTTAAAGTAAAATCTGTTAGCAATTTCCAAGAAAGACCAGAATGGAGCAAAGCTTCGCCAGGGTTAACAAAAGCATCTCTGGCGCCGGCAGCAAAATTAGTTACGATAGCCCCAGGCTTAGCAATCCGGAAATTTACTGCCGTAATAATCCATTCATTGTCATTGTTTTTTTGAACTAAAACCCGCATATCAAAAGGGGAGTCAGCTATCTTGGTCAGAAAAATTCCTTGCTGGAGGATAACATCTTTCCCTAAAGTTTTACGTAAAAACGAATAAAGACTTTCTATTTTTTTAAATTTGCAGCTTTTGACTACCCTGCCGCCAGTTTTGCAAAGATAATGTTTGCCTGTCATTTCTACCCGAAAAACTTGACGGCCATTCCTGCCATAGTTATGTTTAATAAAACAGTATTTATATTGTTCCAAAAATTTCTCTAGGTTTGATAATGTGAGGAGAGTAGTTTCCGGCATGTATTCAGCGGTTTCTTTAATGACCCTTAAAGCTTCAAAAGTTTCCAACTTGCCAAAGGTGCGGGTAGAATTGACCCATTGAATCTTATTAACTTTTCCGTATTGTTTATAGCCAATAACAGTGTTTGGACCAGGATAGGAACCCCTGTCATAGAGTACCTGAGGAACAGGGATGGTTTTCTTTACCCAAGTATAGCTGATGGGATTAAGGCAGTAAGCGTCCACTGAATTATCTTCCCAATCTATATTTTTAAGGCGAAAGCAAGATAGTAAAATACCTTTTTCCAAAGCCAGATAGGCTCTTTTTTTAATTGTTTCAGACTTGTTGATGTTGTTAAATGTATTTTTAGTAACTGTTAAACCCAAAGTAGGTCCTAAAACTAGCTTATTGTTGGCGCTAAAAACTAGACTCAAAGGTTCTCCCTGGTAATAGTTAAGATCTAAAAATGCGGACTCTGACAAATAAAGAGTAGTTGCTGCAGAGTGAATGATTTGTTTGGCCACTTCTACTGCCACTAGGTTAAATCCAACATATAAAGTTAATTTCTGTTCAGGGGTGAGATCAAGCATATCTAATTGATAATCGTTTAAAAAAAGTTGTTTTTTGCTTAGTTCTTGGGGTAAAATTTTCAAGGTATAAAGCATTTCCATAAAAGCATCTTCCTTTACCGATGAAATAAACAATTTTATTGAGGGAGCCGAAGCAAGTCCTTAAATCCTATTATCAGATCATGGTAATTGCTTGACAAAAGTGATTCTTGTTTTAACTGTGCTAATTGCTTCCTAACTTTGCCGGCAAAGTCTGGCTCCCACCTGGCAAATCCTGCTTCGGCAGATTTTAATAGCGGTAAAGCTGAGTTGCTTACTAGTCTGGCAACATGCCTACCAAGGGTTTCAGCAAGCTCTCGAAATGCTGCTATAAAATGCCGGTAGGTAGCAGCACTGTTATTTTCCAGTTCTTTATACTGAGTAATTAACTTTCCTAGTTTTTCTACAGACCAACTGAATATTGCCGGTGATATGGCAGGTACAAGCAATACTTCAGTTACCGGATGTTTTTGGATAAAGTATAGATAGTTTGCCAGTTTATCTTTGGGGCTCCTGCTGATAAGGTGATTTTGGTGATAACAAGCTATTTCGCTAGCATTATAAAATTTTGCTCCCGCTAGATACAAGCGATATCCTAATTCCCAGTCTTCCATCCATGTCTTAAGTTTTTCGTCAAATAAGCCTGCGTTTTCCAATAATTTCCTTGGAACCGATACCCCATTAGTAATAAACAAAAACCATGGAGTAGCCATTTCTTCCAAATACTTGCCATAAGCTGCTTGGAAAGAACGAAACCATTTGGGTCGTGACCCATCCCGGAAGCCATAGCGTAAAATACTGTGGTTAATTACATCTTGCTTGGAAAATAGACGTAGAACCCCTTTTTTGTATTTTTTGTTATTAATACTGTTTAGCTTTCCAGAGTGTTTTTTAAATTTTTGCTTTTGTCGTAAAGAGAAATTAGGATAGTAATGGGAAAAAATTTTTTGACCATTGTAGTGAGTGGTAACTACCATATCTTCTTGGACATGATACTTTAGGTGATTTTTAATAAAGTTCTTATCTACCAGCATTTCATCTAAGAAAATAATGATTTTTCCTCGGGATGATTGAATACCTTTGTTGCGGGAGTAAGCAGCGCCTCGATTAGTCTTATTATGCAAAGCCACTAGATTATAGGGAGGTTGTATTTTGCTCAATACTGTTGGTGTTTGGTCAGTAGACCCATCGTTAACCACGATAACCTCAAAGGTATTAGCTGGGATGCTTTGTTTATACAAGGACAATAAGGTGAACTCCAGTAATTCAGCTCGATTATAAGTAGGGATGATTATGCTAGCTTCCCTGTCATAGTCTTTCATTGCTTCATCTCCTTGATGTTGACAATTTACTGCTGCTATATTTTATGATTGCTGCTTTAACGGGTGCATGCGCCTTTATACTCATTATTTAGCAAGGAAAAAAGTAAAACTTCGTAGAGAGGGTGTTTTATTGCAGTCAGGATGGAAAAAGAGTAGTTTGATCATTTCAGATTAGGAACTGATTTAACAGATTATCATAAAATGAAAAGAAGGTAGTTAGATTGAATAAGCAGGGGGTATTTAAGTGTATGAAGATCAGTGCTTTCTAAACTTTGACGAATACTTTCGTTATCGAGCGGTGGCTGAGCTAATAGATTCTATTGGAAAAAAAGAGCTTGCCATATTAGATGTAGGTGGCGGCGCGGGTCGTTTTTTAAATTTTTTGCAGAAACATAATGCAGTTAGTGTGGACCTTAAACTAGGCGTAGACGGTACAAAATTACCTTACGAAGATCTTTCCTTTGACGTAGTAACAAGCATCGATGCCCTAGAACATGTACTAAAAAAAGGTCGGGCCAAGTTTATTAAAGAGATGGTCAGAGTTAGTCGCTTAAAAGCTATCTTGGCTTTTCCCCATCGCGATGCTACTGACGCAACCCATTTTATTAATAAATTCACAAAAGGATGGCTACAGGAACATGTTGACAAAGGACTCCCGGCACGGCAAGAAGTAGAAGAGATATTAAATCAGCTTCCAGTAACTTATAAAGTACACCAAAATTTAGATGTTGCTGTTTGGGCAACAATGACCATTGCTGAGTGGTTTGCTCCGCAGGAACAAAAAAGAAAGTTGAATAAGCGGTTTAACCGCTTGTTTTACAATGCTCCGATTAATGGAACCTGTTATCGTCTTGTTTATGAGATAGAATCGATCATGGAGGTTTAACAATGGGTGTCGATAGTAGTTATGTAAGTATTATTATACCTACCTATAACCGTGCCGAGTTGCTGGAGTTTACTTTACTGTCACTATATAAACAAAGCTTTTCGAAAAAAAATTTTGAGGTGGTTGTAATAGATGATTGTTCTCGGGATGAAACTCTTAACGTTATAAAATTGTTAGACCCTCCCTTTAAGCTTACAGTATTACAAAACAAAACTAACCGTGGTGCCGCTTATTCCCGTAATCAGGGCATTAAGTTCGCCAAGGGAGAAATTATTATTTTTTTAGACGAAATGTTAGTAGATAAAGATTTTATAAAAGGGCATTTGCGTTACCATGAGAAAGAAAATATAGTGGTCACTACAGCCTTTAGTGGGCAATTTATCTATTCTTATTCCTATCCAATTTTTTCGAAACAACAAAAAAAAGAGTGTAGAAGAAATACAAAAAAAATGGGTGGCTATAAAAATAAGACATCAAAAAAAGGTGTAGTGCGGTTATTTTCCCCAAAGGAAGTAATAGATCACAGCGCTTTAAAGTTTGGACTTAGAGATAGTCACCTCTTAGAATCTTATCGTACCCTTCAAAAACTCTACGGCCCATACCTGGAAGAAATGGCTGCTCCTTGGTTTTTATTTGTCACTAATGGTATATCAATTTCAAGAGAGCTTTTAAGAAAAGCAGGATTTTTTGATAAGAATTTTAACGGGGCTTGGCTTGAAGATTGGGAGTTAGGGTATCGCTTGTATAAGGCAGGTGCCACCTTTTATAATGCTGATGATATCGCTTGTTATCATCAAACCCACCCTGTAACCAACAGAGGTGTCAGAATGGAAAACTATTTATATTTTGCCAAAAAGCATCCCGCAATAGAAGTTTTGCTTTTAGCTGCTTTAACAACCAAACCTTTTAGCTGGTCATTTGTACGTTGGGGGAAAATAGTTACCCAATTTAAAACACTAAAAGAGTTAAATAGCGAAACCCACCAAGAGTTTATTTTAGCTTTTCAAAATCTTGCCCAAGTATTGCGCTGGTATGTTGCAGAGCTTGTAAATGACAGGGCATTACCATTGTTGACATTTTCTGAGAAGGGCTTTAATAGGTGGGATCCTGCATTTAAGAATGATGTAATTAAGCAATTACAAGGCTTAGAAAAAGATCCTCTTTTATCAGTTAAGTATGGAGACCTAATAAAAAGCTTTAAGGATTTGTTATGTCTACCAATACAAAATAGCTAGAATAATCCTCACTTTAGGCTCCGCAATGTCTAACGACTTGCGGAGCCTATTTTTTACGCTTAAACGGCGGTACTGTAACACTCGATTAACTACAAGAATAGGATAAAGTGAAACTTAACAGTAGCTTATTTCTGATTAAAAGGTGGTGGGGATATTGAAAGAAAGTAAAATAGGGGTTATTGGAGGGTTAGGGCATATCGGACTAATTCAAGCTGCTTGCTTAGCAAAGCTTGGCTATAAAACTAAAGCCTATGATATTAACGTGGAAAAAATGAAAGGAATCCTCCAGGGAAAGATGCCTTTTGAAGAGCCGGATTTGGCAGACTTGGTAATTGAAACAATAAATAGTGGGTTGCTAAAAATGACTTCTCAGATAACTGATTTAGAGGAAGTCGACATTATCTTTATCTGTGTGGGCACCCCTTCGTTGTCAAATGGTGAAGCAGATTTATCTCAAGTTTATGCAGCGGTAGAACAAGTGGCTCATAACAGGAACAAACATTGTCTAGCGGTAGTTAAAAGCACTGTTCCCGTAGGAACATCACGTAAATTGACCAAATATTTAAAGGAACATAACCTTTCTGAGAAAGTAACCATGGTGTCTAATCCTGAATTCTTGCGAGAAGGTTCGGGAGTAACAGACTTTTGGGAGCCGGCACGGATTGTTGTGGGAGGCGAAGTAAAAGAAGCTGCTGAAAAAGTGGCAAAAATTTATGCCCCACCTGGGGTTCCAATAATTAATACCAGCTGGGAAAACTCCGAACTGATTAAATATGCCAGTAATGCTTTTTTAGCCACAAAAATTTCTTTTATCAATGAAATAGCCCTCTTAAGTGAAAAAGTAGGGGGTGACATCCGGGTTATCAGTCAGGGGATGGGGCAGGACCCAAGAATCAATCCTATGTTTCTGGAAGCAGGAGTAGGTTTTAGTGGGCCGTGCCTTGAAAAGGATTTAAAATCATTAATAGCACAATTCCAAAAGGTACACAGAAAAGCAAGTATATTAGAGTCGGTATTGCAGGTTAATGAAGGTCAGCGTCAAGGATTGGTTGAGAAACTCCAAGAACAGCTGGGCAATCTAAAAGACAAAAAAATAGGTATTTTAGGCATGGCCTTCAAGGCGGAAACTGATGATGTGCGACAGTCCCATAGTCTGCCCATTGTCAAGCAGCTTTTATCATTAGGGGCAGTGGTAACAGTTAGTGATCCTTGGGTTAAAACTGCTAAGCAAGGAGGACTTTCTGAAGCTGAACTGCCAGGAGTCGAATGGGTATCTTCTCCTTATGAGGCAGCTGGTGGAAAAGATGCAATTTTGATTTTGACAGAATGGCAGGAATACAAGGAATTGGACTTTAAGAAGCTTAAAGCCTTAATGCTCAATCCCTTAATAGTAGATGGCAGAAACCTTTTTAATGCAAAAGATATGGAAAGGTTAAAAATTAATTATTTAGGGGTGGGGATATGAGATATTTAGTAACAGGAGCAGCCGGTTTCATAGGTTCCCACCTCTGTGCAGCTTTATTAGCTCAAGGACATGAGGTATGGGGTTTAGATGACTTGAGTACAGGTAAAATAGAAAACTTAGCTCATCTAACAGAAAATACCCGGTTTAATTTCACGCTGGGTTGTGTCACTGAAGAACAGCTGTTAAAAGAATTGATCAGAAAAGTTGATGTTATTTATCATCTGGCGGCAGTAGTAGGTGTAAAGAGATATGTGGAAGATCCGGTAAAGGTAATCGATGTCAATGTGTGTGCTACCTCCCGTTTGCTGGCCTTGGCCTGGGAATTTGGCAAAAAAGTAGTGGTTACTTCTACTTCGGAAATATATGGAAAAAACGATAAAGTTCCGTTTCATGAGAATTCTAATAGAGTGTATGGGCCTTCAGGCATTGATCGGTGGTGTTATGCCATTTCTAAAAGTGCAGATGAACATCTTTGCCTGGGTTATGCCAAACGGGGACTTCCCTTGGTAATCCTTCGTTATTTTAATGTATACGGGCCCCGTGCTGACGGTTCTGATTATGGAGGGGTAGCCACCCGCTTCATTAGCCAGTTATTAGCAGGTAGCCCTATGACGGTCCATGCAAATGGCAGTCAAACCCGCTCCTTCACCTATATCGATGATATTGTCAGCGGTACTATCGAAGCAGGAATCCGTAGGGAAGCTGAAGGGAAAATATTTAACCTGGGGCATCGGCGGGAGATATCTATTCTTGAACTGGCTCAAATCATTCTAGAGGTTTCGGGAATTAAAGGGGAGATGGTGTTTCAGCCTTATGCTGAATTTTATGGGGTTAGTTATGAGGACATTCCCAGAAGGATTCCTGACTTGGCAGCAGCGGAGCAAATATTAGAATATTACCCTCAGGTAACTCTCAAGGACGGCCTGAGGAGAACTTTGGCATGGTACAAGAGCAAGATGTGACCTGGAGTGAATAATGATGACAATAAAGAAAGCAATCATACCTGCGGCAGGTTTTGGCACCAGGTTTTTACCTGCTACTAAGGTTTTGCCAAAAGCTATGCTGCCTATTGTGGATAAACCTGCTGTCCACTACCTTGTAGAAGAAGCTATAGCCTCCGGTGTAGAAGAGATTATCATCGTCACGGGACAGGATAAAAAGTTGTTCGAGAACTATTTTAGCAAATCTAAGGAGCTTGAAAAAAAACTGGCTAAAGCAGGTAAATGGGAATTATTGGAAGAAATTAAAAAAATATCTTACATGGCAGACATTTCATATGTAGCACAGAAACAACCCCTCGGCCTGGGTCATGCCATTTATAGTGCCCGTAAATTTATTAGTAAAGATGATGCCTTTGCTGTGTTGCTGGGTGACGACATTGTTTTCTCAAAAGAACCATGCTTGGCCCAGTTAAGAAAAATTTTATTAAGTCATCAAGCAAATATTATTGGCGTGCAGTCTGTACCTGACAGTGAAGTAAGTTATTATGGCATTGTCAAAGGAGAAAAATTAGCTGAGAATTTGATTAAAGTAGAAGACTTGGTAGAGAAGCCTGATATCAAAACTGCACCTTCAAACCTAGCAATTTTAGGCAGGTATATTATTCACAGTGATATTTTTGCTGTCTTAGAGAATACTAGCCCGGGAGTAGGTGGAGAAATTCAGCTAACAGATGCCTTAAGAGAGCTTAATAAGACTCAGGAAATCTATGCCTATGTTTTTGAGGGAACGCGATACGATGCAGGGGATAAATTAGGCTATTTGAAGGCTACCATAGAATTTGCCTTGCAAAAAAAAGAGTTAAGCAAAGAGTTTAAAGAGTATCTGACAAATCTTTCCCGCCAGGGTTTTATCTTAAAATAAATTATAAGGAGTCAATCTAAACAGCAGATTGACTCCTTTAACTATCTTCGGCAGGATTTTAGTAGATAGCCTTTTGATATTCCGTCAGAAGATTGAGCATTAATTTTAGGTAAAGTTTTTCAAAAGTTTTGGCTATCTCCAGGCAAAATTCACGAATATCCCGATAGGATCATAACGGCGGTTTTTTGAATTAGTTATATTAGGTTTTTTATTTGCTTTACGCGTATTTCCCAAGTATTTTCTCTGGCAAAGCTTTTGCGGCAGTCTATAGCACTAGGGCTATTATCATTTAGACAGTTTAGCAAGGCCTGGTGAAATTCCTCCCCATCTTTAGCGACAGAGACAATTGGGCCAAGTTCCACTATTTCTGGTAGATCTATGGCAACAATCGGCTTGCCCATGGCGAGATACTCATAGACTTTAACAGGGTTTACATACTCAGTCATCTTTGTTTTTTTAAAGGGGAAAATACAGACATTAAACCATTGAGCATAGTTAGCTAAGTCTGAATAAGGCTTTCTACCCAGGAAATGCAGATTTGGCAGTTTAGGCAGACCCTGAGCTTGCATGCCAATTACTGGACCGATCAAAACAAAGGAAATATCAGGGTTTTTAAGTGCCAGCAGTGTAATTAACTCCCAGTCGATCCAATCTGCCAGGGCGCCATAGTAACCAACAATTGGTTTAGAAATCTGATTCATTTCAAAGGGTTCATCACTAGGTTTTACCTGGGCAAAATACTCATAATCTACAGCATTTCTTACTATGTGTACGTTAAAATGGGACTGTCTAAAATAATCAAAAAGTGGTCTCGAAACAGTTAAAACAAGATTACATCTTTTTAGCAGCTCTTCCACATGAGGTTTCCATGCCTCAAAATCATAATCAGGAAAATCCAAAACATCATAAACTACCATATCCTCTTGATACTTGCCAACGTAGGAGACATTGCCAGGATAGGAAATCCATAAGATAGTCTTCTCATTTATATTGGGCTTAGGCCATTCATCTATTGGTGCACCATAATTTATCCAAAGGCCTTCCCTGATTTTTCTAAGATGTTTTTTAATATGCTTGCCAGGTTCACAAAAAATTACTTTATCCCCTTGGGTTGCAAATTCAGTCATTAATTGCTGTGGCCTAGCTTTCATATAATCCCAATGAACAGTTGGCGGGTAAATGATTAACATGTCAAACACCTGCTTTTTCCGGTGAATTCAATCACTAATCTTGGGAGAGCCTTTTCATTAAAGTAATGGCGATTGTAACCAGATAACAATTGTCCGTGCAACTCATCAGTTAACTTTAAGCAAATCCCATTGTTGGGTGTTATTCCAGCTAGCCATTTCTGTACCAACCCCGTGATATCAAAGCTAACCCACTGATAAACATCATCTATGTTTTCCGCTGCCACAGGCTCATCTGCGATGGACGGTTTATTAGACCAGTGAATAGTATGCTCGTTCCACATTTCATTTACCTGGTGGGCACCTATTTTCTGTTTAACCTTATTATCGTTTCTAATACAAAAGAATTGAAGTACAGCCCTAAAGACAAGTATATCCTTAGGAAGTGAACATAAAGAAAATTTTACAAAGTACCTATATATTACGGAATGAAATTTTCCTAAAAATATGGGGTCTGCATCTAAATTTTCATTAATATTGCTGTTAACTGTACAATCTGCCATTGGCTTAACCATTAGCTTTTGTCCATAAACTATTTTTTTTCTGTCAATGGGAGTAGGTTCCACCTCCGGGGATAGAAGAAGCCATTTCCATTTACTTGATATTCTTTGTAGTGATTGAGTTAAGTCTAACTTTTTTTTGATGTATTTCCCTGTTAATGACTGGTCATGCATTCGATATTCGTATAACACCTGGGGAAACCAAAATACAGGTGCCGCCGCAGCCATGCGGATAGAATAGTCTCTGTCCTCTGTGCCGAAAAGTGTTTCATCAAAAAAACCAACCTGGTTGGCAGTTTCACTTTTATAGAGGAAAGAGGGTCCATAGTTTACTTTTCCGTTCAACCTATATATTCCTTTGCTCATATTTTTTATAAAGTTACCATTTTCATCTATTTGGATATAATCTGAGTAGACAGATCCGCATGCAGATTCCCTTTCCAACACCTCAACCAGTTTTTCCAAGTAAGTGGGAAGATGTAAATTATCTGCAGAGGTCCAGGTGAGATACTTTCCTCTGCTTAAACGAAGTCCTTGGTTAAGTGCTTTAGGCAAGCCTTTGTTTTTACTAAAATGAAAACAACGTATTCTCTTGTCGGTAAAAGATAACAGTGCTTCAACCAAACCATCAGTAGACCCATCATTGACTAACACAATTTCAAAGTCCTGGTAAGTTTGGTTAAGCAAGCTGGAAAGACAAGGGCCAACCATATCGGCATGATTATAAACGGGTAAAACAATGGAAACCTTTGGGAGCTTACTGTTTTCAATAGCTTGCAGGTAAGCAATTTCTAACTTATCTGTCAAGCTCTTTATATCATATAAATTTTCAGCTAGATGGCGGCCATAATTTCCTAGTGTTCTTCTTAGTTCTTCCGACATTAGCAGGTTAAGGTCAGCTGTAATTTTTTCTTCCATTAAGGGTTCCCCGATACCTCTTCCGCTAAAGTTTGCGTATTCCATTTCTTTGAGAGTAGCAGGAGATACTATGCCATCATAGCCCCAGTTACTCATGACAATGCATGGTTTACCGCAGGCTAAAGCTTCCCTGACCCCGCGACCTGTGGCAACTACTAAATCTGCGTTAGTAATGTAATCTTTTACATTACTAACCTCGCCAACAAAATTCAGCCTAATATCCTGGATTATTTTAGCTTCATTGTTAAAGCCTAGGATATTAAGGCGGTGGAAAGATGATTGCAAAAAGCTATTAATTAGATATTTAAGTCCAGCCAATCTGTCAATATTGCCACGTGCTATGAGAGTTATTTCATTTAGTGTTTCTTTACTTACCTCGGGTTTAAAATCTGTGGTATCAACCCCATTTTGAATAATAATCGTTTTTTGTTTAGCCAAAGGATATTTTTTCAGGAGGATGTCCTGGGCTTCCTGGCTAACACAAATAACTTTCTCTGTCTTTTGAACTATCTGTGGAAAATCGTCGGTATAGTATGCTCCATGCCAGGTAATAACGAAGGGTACTTTCGTTTTTTGATGAAGCTCAAGTGCTATCTTTGCTGAACCAAAGGGGTGGCAATGGATTAGGTTAACTTTTTTTTCCTGTAATAAAGCACAAATTTTTTCAACCGGTAAATCATGAAAAATATCAATAAATGAAAAAAGCGTTCCCATTGTTGGACTAATTTTCGAACAACTTAAGATTACTTTATGTTCACGCTTAGCTAATTCTTTACATAGAGAATAAGTATAGGTTTCTAACCCACCTAAAGTTATCATTTCATCCATTACAACAAGAATAGTGTGCTTTTTGCCCTTGGGCTTGATTATTTCTAACTCAACTTGTTCTATTATTTCTTTATTGCGTATCATTCTGTCACCTCAAAATCCCTTATTTGTTCTTGTTAATGCTGAAAACATCTTTTTTTGTACTGCTTATCATACTCCTTTAAAATTTGTATTATTTTCTGATAACGATTTTCCCAGGTTTGCAGTGAAAGCCAGTCAGTAAGCTGATTCTTTTCTTCACTTGATAACGAAGTAGATAATGCCAGTCTAATTTTTCTGATAAACTCTTCTTCATCTCGGCCAATACGAACGTTTGGAACATTTCTTACTTCGGGTAAATCTGAAGAAACCACCGGTTTGCCTGCAGCTAAATATTCATACATTTTCACAGGGTTAGTAGCTTTGGTAATTCGATTATACTTAAAAGGGATGATGCATACATCACTAAAATGAAGATATTTTGGCAAATCGTGGTAAGGTTTATATCCTAAATAACTAATATTTCGGAGTGATAGGTCCACTTTTTCTCCAAATTCAATTCCAATGACGGATACCATTGATTTAGGAAAAGAAGTTGCTATTTGTCTTACTAATGCCTGATCTACCCAAGAAGCCCAGGCACCCACATAAGTAATAATAGGTCCATCATGATTTTGATACTCTTTTGGCCGTATATACTGGGAGTGTCCCTCTATAGGTATAAAATGTTCTATATTACACCCATTTGGTATTCGATAACATGGTTTAGAAGGAAACAATCTTGCAATTTGTTTTTGCAGCACCTCTGCCGTTGTAAAAATAAGATCAGCTTTTTTAACCATTTTTGGCACATAAGATGCCCAAAAAGGAAAATCATCAATGTAATCAAAGATAACCATATCTGGTTGATACTGATAAATGTTAGAATATAGCATTGGCCAAGACACCCATAAGATTATCTTTTTGCCCTTTGTTTTTAGTTGAGGGATTACCCGCTTGATAAATTTTTTATTCTTATGCACGATCTTTAACTTTGATGGTTGCTGAGTAATGAAGCTGCTATTAGATTGGGTCTTGTTACAATAAAATACTTCATAATCTGTTGCAAATTTGTTCATTAGGTGTTGAGGACGCTGTGTCATCCATTCCCAGTCTATAGTTGGAGGATATATTATTATAATATTGGAGGAAGTATTTAAGTAAAGGTTTCGCTCTAAATAATTTTTGCTAAGCTTTGGTATTGAATTGTTTTTTAATCGCCTATATTCAGCTTTAGAAAAAAACAAACTATTGATAGTGTCCATAAAATTCCCCTTGCAACCAGTCATTTTCTTTATTATTAGCTTATGCAATTGGTAAAGTGGGGGAAGCTTTTTTAGGAAAAATCATTAAAATGCTTAGGATTAGTACGGCAACCCGATGAAAAGATAAATATAAATAATAACAGAGGGCAATTTGCCCTCTGTTATTATTTTAAAGCAGTTTGGTTGCAAGCTTTACCCACAGCTGGGGCAGCCGCCTGTTCCACCGTTGTTGTTTCCTCTGTCTTGAACCGGATAAGGAGGCCAAACCGGCTCAAAGTCATCAGGACATTCACCCAGCACTCTATCGCAGCGAGGTGGCAGAGGCGGATAGCCGTATGTGGGGATTATTAGCTGAACTTCTGCTTCCAGCTTAATTACAATAAGGATGCCCACACAGCAGGTTACAGTTACTATAGTTTCTTCTTCCTCGATATCTTCATCGGAGACAAAGCAGAATAAGCATGTCGGGAAAATGTGGCACTGGGGTTTCAAGTCTTTTTCACCGGCCCGACGTAGCCGGAAGTTCTTGTCAATAGAGAATTCTACCGTTTCTTTCTGGCCGTTCAGCTTGGAGGTAACCGCTAAGGTTGCTGTTACCTTAACTAATCCTCCGTTTATTACTCTGCATTCTTCTTCCAAAACTTCTACCTTTACACACTTAGCCTCTAAATCATTATCAATTGTGTCTACCTCAAACTCAATTTGTACTTCCTCTACTTGAGTATGCTGGCACTCCTCAAATACCTTTTTCACCTTAATCACGTCAATTTCTATTGGCGGCGGGCAAACTGGAACACCGTCTATAACTGGACACGGGCCAGGCTGGACAATAAAATGTCTTTTGTCATTACTCATAAATAAACCTCCTTATTTTTTTAACTATTAATTCTCCCTGAGTCTCACTATATACTATGAGCTATGGCTCTATAGTGTGATTGTCGAATAAAAATTTTTAAGAGTATTTATTATCCACAGCTATTACATTCTCCGGAATTATTATTGCCTTGCCTGTTCTGAGCAGGATATGGTGGCCAGTCAGGTTGGAAGTCATCTGGACATTCACCGATTACTTGTTCACAATTAGGGGGCAGCGGGGGATAGCCATATGTGGGAACCAATAGCTGAACCTCTGCCTCCAGCTTTATTAAGATTAAAACTCCAATACAGGCGATGCCTGCAACTACGTTGTAGGCAGCATCTTCATCGGTGACATGGTAGGATAAATATTTGGGGAAAATGTGACACTGGGGCACAAGTCCTTGTTCCCCTGCCCTGGACAGTCTGAAATTCTTATTGATTTCTACCTCTCTAGTTTCTGCAGATCCATCAAGAGTTAGGGTGATTGCCAGCTTAGCCTGGAACTTTACTAATCCTTTTGTAAGAATTGTGCAGCCTTCTTCCAGCACTTCGATGTGAGAATATTTGATGATGTACTCATCATAATTGTCTTCATGGTCATTATCATAATCGTAAGTTTCAAAGTCAAACCTTACCTCTTCAACTTGAGTATGCCTGCACTCCTGAAACACTTTTTTTACTTTAATAATGTCTATTTCTGTTGGCGGTGGGCAAATAGGCACCCCATCTATTATTGGACATGGGCCTGGACTGGGGTGGGCAGAAGATTGTATTTTCTTTATATCATCATTCATATTCATACCTCCATAAATAAGTATATAAAATTCTTCATACCTGAACTTTACTATATACTATGACCTATGTTGATACTGTGTGCGTAGAAAACAACTCTTATGGATAGTTTTCAAAAATAGGGGAAATTTGTCACCCTATTTTTTGTATTTCATAAGATATAGGGAGATGTAAATAGTAAATCTGACGACTTCTTGCTAATACTTAAACTTTAGGGTTTTTATATAGGTTATCTTTAATAGATTAGATTTTTTTGGAAATTATTTATCTGAAAAAAACTTGATTCTAGGGAGTGTTTATAGATGACAGACTTAATTAAGAAGGGTGTTTATTTGCGACCGGAGCAAGTTGATATATTAGCAAAATTAGTTTATGAGTCCAGAAAAAAGGGAAAACGGTATATTAGTGAAAGCTTGATTATTAGGGCTGCATTGGAGATGTTAATTGCGTCAAACTTTGATATATTAGCTTATCAATCTGAAGGGGATATTGTGGGGGCAATCAAAGGCCTGGAGAAAAGCTAAGTGACTAGAAGGAAAATAAGACAAACTTTTTTGCCTGCTAGGGGAGATTTGAAGTGACTAAAACTAATGTAATTGTAGCAGAAGAGCAAGAAATATTATTGAGGGGAATTTCCCAAGCTTTAAGTGAAGTAAATGATATTAAGATAATGGCAGCTGTTGCCAGCTGGGAGGGGCTATTAGACGTAATTAAAGCAGGGTATAAGCCTGAAGTTTTACTTTTTAATGTCAGTTTACCCCAGGTGGATCTGATAAAAATAGCAGCGATCAAAACAGAACTGCCTGAAACAAAGTTTATTGCTTTAACAAGGCCGGAAGGCCTAATAATTCAGCAACTCATAGACATTGGAATAGTAAGTTTTTTGGCGCCGGGGTTTGACAATCAGCAGCTAATCCGAGCAATTCAAATTAGTGCCAAGGGGGAGGTGTTTCTTCATCCCCATATAGCAAAGGAATTAGTTGAGCGGCAAACAAAATTGTTAGGGCAATTAAAGGCTGGAACAAAAGACTTGGCCTTGCTAAATAAGTTAACCACCAGGGAAAAGGAAGTAGCAGCTCTAATAGCCCAGGGGTACAGTAATAATGACATGGGCTCCCTTTTATTTATCAGCCCGAAAACAGTGAGAAGTCATGTGAAGAATATTTTAGATAAATTGGAATATAAACACCGGGTTCAGGTGGCGCTGTTTGCCCTGCGCACCGGCTTACTTAATCTAGATGAAAATTCTAATGAATAATAATTGTAATTATTCAGGAGTCAGGAGTCAGGAGTCAGTAGTCAGTAGCCAGAAGTCAGAATGAAAAGTAGACACTAATAATTAACTATAAAATGTGCAGAAGGAGTTAGAATGCATGCAAAATCTAAAGTATCAGCTGCAAAAGACTTTGCGCCATGAAGAAGCTGTCCTAAATTATTATAAAAGGACCATAAGTGAGATAACAATTCTAGAGGTAAAAAAGTATTTTATGGAGGCAATTAATGCTAAAGAGATGCAAATTGAAAGGATTAAAGGACTGTTTAAAAAATACTGCAGCACTTGATGGCCTAATCAAGCCCACCAGGGTGATGGGCCAAAAGGAAAATATTGGTGGGAAGGCAGATGAATATTAGCTAATTAGATGGAATAGATATTATTGATGCATTTCTAAAAAAAAATTATGACACAAAAGGTTTTCTAACACATCTCATGTCGACATGCATATATTATATTGAAATTAATTGATTGAAAGGAGGAAAATAAGTATGCCTAATCATGTTCAATTAGACCTGGTTCGTAGGTTGTTAAAGGTTGAGAATGTAATCGGAGAAAGAGCTGCCCAGCAAACAGTGGTAAATGAAGTTACCTTCCCGGAAAGGGTCAAGAAAATTTGGGATGTGCAAGCGGATATCCGGGATATACGTTTCAGAATTATCCCTGATAAAGTCATAGTTGAGGGGATTATTCATAAGCAAATCTTCTGGGTTAGAGAGCAGACAAACGAAGTATTTGAAAAAACGGTGGAAGACTCATTTGTGGCCCATGTGGATATCCCAGGTGCCAGACCCGGCATGAATGCTCAGGTAGAAACACTAATCGAGTTTATCAAGCATGATCCCATAATCAGACCGACACATAAACCAACACCAACACCAACACCAACACCCCATCCCCATCCCCATCATAGTGACACTGGGCATGGGCACCATCACCCCACACATAAACCAACACCAACACCAACACCGACACCAACACCAACACCGACACCGACACCGACACCATTGCCAATTATGGATGTATGGCGTCAAACTGTAGTGATTGAAGTTTTTGTGAAGGTGACGGAAACGGTTCAGTTGGAGGTAATTACTGATGTAATAGCACCTTCCCTGTCGCTGGATGTAGTCCGGGAGCTGTTGAAGGTTCAAAGCGTAGTGGGAGAAGATTCCCAGCAGATTTCTCTGGTGAACGAAGTGATGTTCCCAAGAAGAGTCAAGAAAATTAAAGACGTAACTTCAAAAGTTCAAGACCTGAAGACTACTGTAGTTCCCGACAAGGTAATTGTGGAGGGCGTTCTGCACAAGCAGCTATTCTATGTGGAACACGACACCGGCAGGCTATTTGAAATCGGAGTAGATGAAAGCTTTGTGGCCCATGTGGATATCCCCGGAGCAAGGCCGGGGATGAATGTTCAGGTCTATGTAGATGTGGAGCATATTGCCCATGACTTACGGGATGGCACGCCCCACACCGGCTTTACCAGGGCAAGGCAAACAGTTATTCTGGCGGTATTTGTCAAGGTTACTGAAGAACTGCAAATTGAGGTTGTTATCGACGTAATTGGTGAAGGCATCGACGTATTCCGCGAGCTGCTTAAGGTGCAAGCAGTTGTTGGCGAAGCCGAGCGGCAGATTACTTTGCGCCAGGACATCCAATTTGACCATCCGGTGAAGAAGATTATTGACGTGGTTTCTACTGTAGAAATTATCCGCCGTGATACAACTGTCATCAGGGATAAGGTCATCGTTGAAGGTATTTTGCGGAAGCAAATCTTCTATGTCAGAAAAACTGACGATGCCATCTTCGAGCAAAGCGTGGAAGAACGGTTTACCAGTTTTGTAGATATTCCAGGAGCAAGACCTGGTCATCACCTGCAGATATTCCCAGAAGTGGAGTTTGTCACCCATGACCCCATTCCGGGTCAGCCGGATACCTTTAGAAGACAGACTGCGGTTATTGCCCTGTTTGCCAAGGTGACTGAAGCGGTGCAGTTGGAAGTTGTGTTAGACGTAATATTGGTGGTAGTACCTACTCCTACTCCAACTCCTACTCCAACTCCTGTACCCACGGTGTGCCCGCCGAGCTTTACTATCTATGTGGTTCAGAGAGGGGATACCCTATTTAAGATAGCGCAACGGTTTGGCACAACTGTGCAAGCAATCCTAGCTGCCAATCCGCAGATAACCGATCCTAATGTAATCCAGGTAGGCCAGCAGTTATGCATCCCGCCCCGCATTAATGGTTTAGGCTAAGCACGATTGTTGGGAAAAACTCTTAAAAGGTAAAGATTTATCGGAAAAACTATGGTAATTTACCATAGTTTTTCTTTTTTTGATGTAAGGAGGATCACAAGTGAAACGTCCTAGGGCGAGTAGTGCCACGAATAAGTGGCACTGTGGTACGAGCGCCGCCGAGATGGTGAGGCGGCCGGGTGCAAAGCACCGCATTGGTTCCCTGGGAGAGAACAAAAGCACTACCTTATTAAGCCGAAAGGCACAAAGTGCTTTTGTTCTTGTCATATGTTTGGTACAATCTAAATATAAGCATAACGAAACGGAAAAATAGCACAGAAAGTTGGAAATTATCTTTGCAAGCACTGCAACGAAGCAGCTAGATGCATATTTTTTGGCAGGTAAGTCAAACTACTAAAAACACTGTAATTATTCAGGAGTTAGGAGTCAGGAGTCAGGAGTCAGAATAGGTTGGAAAGTTGGACACTTCCAACCTTATACTTTCCAACTAACGCATAACCAACTAACAAAATGAGGAGAGTGAAACAGGTGCACATTGTTTGCTGTATCAAGCAAGTTCCTGATACTACTGAAGTCCGGATTGACCCTGTTACCAACACCTTGGTGCGGGAAGGGGTGCCGTCCATAGTCAATCCCTATGATATTCATGGGGTAGAGGAGGCAGTGAGATTAAAAGAGAAATACGGGGGCAAAGTTACCATTATCAGCTTAGGCCCGCCCCAGGCAGAGGAAGCACTGCGGCGGGCTATTAGCTTTGGAGCCGATGAGGCTATTTTAGTAACTGACCGGGCTTTTGCCGGTTCTGATACCCTGGCAACCAGTTATGTACTGGCCCAGGCTGTTAAAAAGGTTGGCGAGAAGGAACCGGTGGACTTAATCATTTGTGGAAAACAGGCAATTGATGGGGATACAGCTCAAGTGGGGCCAGGAATCGCTTATAGGCTTAAGGTACCCCAGTTGACCTATGTGATGAAAGTGGACAAAGTTGATTTGGGGAAAAGAGAAATTACCATTCAGCGAAAGCTAGAAGGGGGAAAAGAGGTCGTAACAGCTAAGCTGCCTGCTTTGTTGACGGTATTAAAGGATTTAAATGAATTGCGCTATGCCACATTGCCTAATTTAATTAGAGCTGCCCAATACAGACCAGCTTTTTGGGGTAAAAATGACTTGGAACTTGACGAAGAAAAGATTGGACTCAAGGGTTCCCCTACAACTGTAAGAAAAGTATTTCCTCCGCCGGCTAAGGAAAGAGGAGAAATAATTGAGGCGGATAAAGACGTGGACAAGGTGGCCAAAGATATAGTGGAAAAACTATTAAAGACCAAAATTATCGCTGACAGGTAGTAAATTCGAAATTCGAAGCTAGAAGTTAGAGGTTCGAAAAAATCTTTAAGACAAAAATGAAATGCTTGGATCGAATATCGAACTTCGAAACTCGAACATCGAGTAGAAGGGAAGTGATGGCGGATGGTTGTGCAAATTGCCAAGGAAAAGTGCATTGGCTGCGGGTTATGTGTGGAGACCTGTCCATTTGATGCATTAACCCTGGTGGATGGAATTATAGAGGTAGATCCGGAGAAGTGTACTGATTGTGGAGCCTGTGTTAAGGTTTGTCCCACTGAAACTTTTACCCTCAATAAAAAACAGGAAAAAATATCAAAAAAAGAGCAGGAAGAGGTGGATATTCAGAAGGAGAAAGCGGAAGAAATCCACCAGGAGTTGGAACGATATAAAGGTGTTTGGAGCTTTATTGAACAGTTAGGCGGGGAAGCTGCGCCGGTTTCCTGGGAGTTAATGGGGGCTGGCCGCATCCTGGCGGACAAGCTAAAAACTGAACTGGCGGGAGTTTTGCTGGGAGACGGGGTAGAACACCTGGCCAACGAAGCTTTCAAGTATGGGGCAGAGAAGGTGTACTTAATGGAATCCCCCGTGTTAAAGGATTACCGCAACCAGGCCTATACTGACGGTGTCGTCAAGTTAGTCAATAAATATTCTCCAGAGATAATTCTAATTGGAGCTACCAGCTTGGGGAGAGATCTGGGGGGGTCAGTGGCTACTCTAGTTGAAACAGGACTGACTGCTGATTGTACTGAGCTGGATGTGGAGACTGAATCCCGCTACCTGCTCCAATCAAGACCAGCCTTTGGCGGCAATATCATGGCAACCATTTTATGTCGTCATCATCGCCCCCAAATGGCTACCGTCAGACCCAGAGTGATGCCCATGCCCGAGCCACAGGAAGGAAAATCCGGGGAAATAATTAAAGATACCTTTGACCTGAAGGAAGAGGATATGCTGACAAAAGTTGTGGAAGTAATTAGGGGAAAGGGAAGCGGTGTCTACCTGGACAAAGCCGAAATTATTGTGGCAGGCGGCCGGGGCTTAGGAAATAAAGAAAACTTTAAGATTATAGCTGACCTGGCTGATGTTCTGGGTGGTACGGTGGGGGCCTCCCGGGCAGCGGTGGACGCAGGCTGGATTTCTGTTGAGCATCAGGTTGGGCAAACGGGAACTACTGTGAGACCCAAAGTCTATTTTGCTATTGGTATCTCAGGGGCAATCCAGCACTTAGTAGGTATGCAGACTTCAGATGTGATTGTGGCCATTAATTCAGACTCTGAGGCAAAAGTATTTAACGTTGCCAGCTACGGGTTGGTTGGTGACCTGCACAAAATCGTACCAGCCTTGACTGAAGAATTCAGGAAACAGTTGTAGAGGGGTGACTTAAGTGACGGATAAATTTGATGTTATTGTGGTGGGGGCCGGACCGGCAGGGATTGCAGCTGCCCATACGGCAGCCAAAGCAGGACTAAAGGTGATCATGTTTGAACGGGGCGATCACCCGGGAGCAAAAAACGTTATGGGTGGCGTGATTTATCGTCAGCCTACTGAAGAAATAATCCCTGAGTTCTGGAAGAAAGGGGCACCCTTGGAGCGACATTTGGTAGAGCAACGGGCCTGGATAATGGATAAAGACTCTGTGGTTAGTATCGGCTATAAAAGTTCACTGTATGGCGAAGAGCCTTATAATAACTTTACCGTTCTCCGGGCTAGATTTGATCGATGGTTTGCTAAGCAGGCTGTAGAGGCAGGCGCGCTCTTAATCACAGAAACAGTGGTGGAGGAATTCCTCTATGAGGGGAACAAGATAGTCGGGGTCAAAACCGGCCGGGATGAAGGAGAAGTAAGGGCAAACGTGGTCATCTTAGCGGAGGGGGCTAACTCCCTGTTAGCCCAAAAATCAGGGATGCAAAGGCATATTCCTACTGACCAGTTGGCAGTAGCAGTTAAGGAAATAATCGCTTTACCTAAGGGAACTATTGAAGATCGATTTAATGTAGAAGGTGATCAAGGGGTAACCATCGAGTGTTACGGTGAATCCACTTTAGGGATGATGGGGACAGGCTTTATCTATACCAATAAAGACACCCTGTCCATCGGAGTGGGGGCCATTATGGATCAGATGCTGAAGAAAAAAATCGCACCCTATGAGCTTTTGGAGCACTTTAAAAATCTTCCCCAGGTAAAGAGATTGATTCACGGTGGGGAAATAAAAGAATATCTAGGCCATTTGATTCCTGAGGGAGGCTATAAGGCTATTCCTAAGCTTTACCGGGACGGTTTAATGATTGCAGGGGATGCAGCCATGATGGTAAACGGTATTCACAGGGAGGGCTCTAACCTGGCCATGATTTCAGGAAAAATAGCAGCAGAGACGGCAATCAGGGCCAAAGAGCGGGATGATTTTACATCCAACACCCTGGCTTTCTACAAGCAGGAGTTAGAACGGTCATTTGTATTGAAAGATCTGCAAAAATACCAGCACGTAGGCACCTTTATGGAGTCAAATCCCCACTTTTTTACCTTATACCCTCACTTGGCCAATTATGCAGCCCATGAGCTGTTGAAGGTGGACAGTGTACCCAAGCGGGATAAGCAGAAGAAGATTTTGCACAAAGTAAGGCAAGAGCGGTCCTTATGGAAAATCTCGAAGGACTTGTTCAGAGCGTGGAGGGTGATGGGATGAATTTAGATGACAAACTTTACCTAATCAGGTTTCAGCCGGATAACCGGTCCCACATTAGAATAAAGGACGAACACATCTGTTTAACAGACTGTGAAAAGAAGTGGTGCACCTTTATCTGCCCGGCAAAGGTTTACGATTGGGAGGAAAAAGAAATTAAAATAGCTTATGAGGGCTGTATTGAGTGTGGCACGTGCCGATACGGGTGCTTGTTTGACAACATCGAGTGGAAAAACCCCCGGGGGGGCTTTGGGATAATGTATAAAAACGGCTAGTGAGGACGATGGTATTCCCTACCAATTAACCTAAGCTAGGTGGCAGATTTTACAAAGAGGAATTAAAAACAAGATGTTGAACTTGGTATGTATTGATTTTTTCTTAGACAGCAGTTATTTATAAGGAAAAGGAGTCATACATACCATGTCACTTAAAATTATTTATGAAACGGACCGAATTTCCAAGATAAGACAACAGTTAAAAGAAATGAAACGGGAGGAACTGGATTTTGTGGAATACCTGATAGATCAGGAAAGGGAGCAACGGAAGGAACGGGTATTCCAGCAATTTTTAGCAGAGTTGGAGCAGTTTAAAAATAAGCACTAAGTGGAAGAAAAAACCTTACATAATGGTATTTAGAGGCTGATTAAGAGATTTATTTCAATCAGCCTCAATAGTTTTAGATATAAAATATTTTTATATAGCATTAATCAACAAGGGTTATCCATTTAACATACCGCCAACAGGTATTCCCTGCTGGAGGTATGTTTTTGTATTAGGGACGATAATTAAAAGAATTAGTAACATAAAGGATGAAACAAAAGTATAAATAGTATAGGAAGGGAGTTGAAAGGGAGTTGAAATCATTGGCACAAAAAGTTTCGATTATCGTACCATGCCGCAACGAAAAGCCGCATTTAGAAAAGATGTTAAAGTCCATGGAAACAACTAGCAGCAATGAGCTGCATGAGCTGGTGGTCATTGACGACGGGTCGGAGGATGGCTGCTGTGACTTCTTGGAAAGGGATTTTAGCTACAGGTGGCCCGTTAAGCTGTTAAAAAGGCAGGGATTGGGCCCTGCCAGGGCTAGAAACCTTGGAGCAAGCATAGCCCAAGGTGATGTTCTGATATTCTGTGATGCTCACTTGATTATTGATCAGTCAAATTGGATTACCGAGCTGGTAAAAGGAATTGCTGAAGATGACATAGGAGCTATCTGTCCAGGGATTGCGGCCAGTGATAACCGGGGGGTAATTGGTTATGGAGGTACTATAAACCACCAGTTTGCCTTTACCTGGTTATCTAAGCCGGAAAAAATTTCGGAAATTCCCATCGGTCCCGGTGGGTGTATCGCCATTAGGAAAGAAGTGTTTCAACATATAGGGGGATTTGAGGAAAATTTCCCCGCCTGGGGCTTTGAAGATATTGAGATATCCATTAGAATGTGGCTCTTTGGCTATCGGATTATGATAAATCCCGCAGTGGAGGTTGAGCACGTTTTCCGATCGAAGCATCCGTATCCCATTAAGTACTCAGAGGTAGATTACAATATGCTATGGCTGGCTATTTGCCATTTTAATAAGCAAAGATTGCTGAAAATAGTGGAAATAGTCAATGCCAGGAAAGACCTGGATCATCTTCTAACTCGCCTTCAGGACAGTAATGTCTGGCAGCAAAGCAATGAGTATCTGAAAATGCGTAAATACGACGATGACTGGTACTTCCAAAAATTCAATATAGATTTTTGACCCATAAGTAAAAAGCCTGTAAGGCAACCAGCAAAATAGCTGACTGCTTTACAGGCTTAATAAATTTTACTTATTAAATAACTCCGTGGGCCTTCATTGCCTCGGCTACCTTCATGAATCCGGCAATATTGGCACCAACCACAAAGTTGTCTTCCATACCGTATTGATTAGCAGCTTCCGAGGCATTTTTAAAAATATTCTTCATGATTTGATGCAGCTTAGCGTCTACTTCTTCAAAGGTCCAAGAATATCTCATACTGTTTTGGGACATTTCCAGAGCGGAGGTAGCTACTCCACCTGCGTTGGCTGCTTTACCAGGGCCAAACAAAACATTGTTTTTTTGGAATACTGCAACTGCCCCAGGTGTACAAGGCATATTCGCTCCCTCGCCAACAGCAATGACTCCATTGGCTACCAATTTTTTCGCAGCTTCTTCATCTAGTTCGTTTTCAGTAGCACAAGGAAGGGCTATGTCGCACTTGATTGACCAAATATCAGAGCGATTGTCTCCCCACCGTACACCTGGTTCTTCATTTGCATACTCTGAAAGTCGCTTTCTTTCAACTTCTTTTAACCTCTTTACTATGGAACAGTTTAAGCCATTTTCATCACAGATGTATGCATTTGAATCAGAAAAAGCTACCACTTTTGCTCCAAGCTGCTGGGCTTTTTCTGCGGCATAAATAGCTACATTTCCCGAGCCGGAAATAACTACGGTTTTGCCGGCAAAGGAGTCGCCTTTTGCTTTTAGCATTTCCTCTACAAAATAAACCAGCCCATATCCGGTAGCTTCTGTTCTAACTAAAGAGCCGCCGTAAAGCAAGCCTTTGCCTGTTAAAACGCCTGCTTCATAGGTGTTTTTCATGCGTTTGTATTGTCCAAACATATAACCAATCTCCCTGGCACCAACACCGATATCACCTGCCGGAACATCCAGATCATGACCGATATGGCGGGACAGCTCCGTCATAAAGCTTTGGCAAAAACGCATTACTTCTCCATCTGACTTGCCCTTGGGGTCAAAATCAGATCCACCCTTACCTCCGCCTATTGGCAGTCCTGTCAAAGAGTTCTTGAAGATTTGCTCAAAACCTAAAAACTTTATAATACTGGCGTTTACTGAGGGGTGAAATCTTAAACCCCCTTTGTAGGGGCCGATGGCCGAGTTAAACTGAACTCTAAAACCCCTGTTTATTTGTACCTTGCCCTTATCGTCAACCCAGGGTACTCGAAAGATAATCTGTCTTTCCGGCTCAACTATGCGCTCGATGATACCCAAATCCTTGTATTCAGGATGTTTTTCAATAACCGGCTCCAGTGACTCCAAGACCTCTTTAACTGCTTGGTGAAATTCCAGTTCATTGGGGTTGCGTTTTTTCACCCGTTCCATAATTTCCTGTACATAAGACATTGTCAATCAACCTCCATTTAGTTTACTCTTAGTATTTTGATAATAATATTAATATATTAGTGTTACCAAGGAAGAAAAAAATGGCACCATTAAAATCAGCTGATAAATAAAAAAATCAACTCATTTTAAAGGCGCCATTGCCTAAAGATTTGTTACTCCGTTGTAACTCTAATATTTAATTTTCATTAGAATGAAATAACCAGTGACTGTAATACAGTATAGCATATTAAGGGAAATGGTCAATATGGCACAAAAAAGAATATTGTATACAATCCAAAGTAGTCGTAACTATTCAGCAGGCTATCAATTGTCAGAATTCAGAAGTCAGGATTCAGGATTCAGAATGTATTATTCAGGCAATATTTTAAGAATTATTAAATC
>Ga0208490_100155_pt1 | contig 55283 bp, 68 predicted proteins | sample SubbioAug_CSWold_FD_184818 | JGI IMG/M metagenome (GOLD analysis project Ga0208490, IMG submission 184818) | Serpentinite rock and fluid subsurface biosphere microbial communities from McLaughlin Reserve, California, USA - CR11Aug_CSWold (SPAdes) | ecosystem: Environmental > Terrestrial > Deep...
TGATCGCGCCCATCGCCATGGAAGACGGCCTGCGCTTCGCCATCCGCGAAGGCGGCCGCACCGTCGGCGCCGGCGTCGTGTCGAAGATCATCGAGTAACAACCTTTAAGGGTTCGACGAGGGAGGCCGGATGGTCCGGCCTTCCTCCTATCAACTCCAATGCCGCGAAAGGCTAAGACAAATGCAAAGCCAAAATATTCGCATTCGGCTCAAGGCGTTTGATTACCGTGTGCTGGATGCCAGCACGCAGGAAATCGTCAATACCGCCAAACGGACCGGTGCCCAGGTGCGTGGGCCGATCCCGCTGCCGAACAAGATCGAGAAATTCACGGTTCTGCGTGGTCCGCACGTGAACAAGAAATCCCGCGACCAGTTCGAGATCCGGACGCATAAGCGTCTCTTGGACATCGTCGATCCCACGCCGCAGACGGTGGACGCGCTGATGAAGCTCGACCTCGCCGCTGGCGTGGACGTGCAGATTTCGGTTTAAGGAGAGCAAGAGATGTTGCGCTCTGGTGTGATCGCGAAAAAAGTCGGCATGACCCGGCTTTTCCTCGAAGACGGCAAACAGGTTCCTGTGACCGTTCTTCAATTGGACAAACTTCAGGTGGTGGCACAGCGCACCCCTGAGAAAGACGGCTACACGGCCGTGCAACTCGGTGCTGGAACCGCCAAGGCCAAGCGGACGACGCAGGCCATGCGTGGCCACTTCGCCGCAGCCAAGGTTGAACCCAAGCGCAAAATCGCGGAATTCCGCGTAGCGCCTGAGGCCCTGATCAATGTGGGTGAGGAAATCACTGCTGACCATTACTTTGAAGGTCAGTTTGTGGATGTCTCGGGCACCTCGATCGGTAAAGGCTTTGCTGGTGCGATGAAGCGTCACAACTTTGGCGGTCTGCGGGCCAGCCACGGTGTGTCGATCAGCCACCGCTCGCACGGCTCGACGGGTCAGTGTCAGGATCCGGGCAAGGTGTTCAAGGGCAAGAAGATGGCCGGGCACATGGGCGCCGTGCGTGTCACCACGCAGAACCTTCAGGTCGTCAAGACCGACGCCGACCGTGGCCTTATCATGATCAAGGGCGCTGTTCCGGGGTCCAAGGGTGGTTGGGTGACGATCAAGGATGCGGTGAAAAAGCCGTTCCCCGAGAATGCCATTCTGCCCGCTGCTCTGCGCTCTGCTGCTGAAGAGGCTGCCAAAGCGGCTGAGGCTGCGGCCGCTGCTGCTGCGGCTGAAGCAGAAGCTGAAGCCAAGCGTCTGGCCGAAGAGGCCGCCGCCGCTGAGGAGGCTGCACTGAAAGAGGCTGAGGCCAGCATTCAGGCTGAGAAGAAGGAAGGCGAAGAATGAAACTCGACGTGATCAAACTGGACGGCGGGACGGCCGGCTCGGTCGATCTGGGCGAAGACATCTTCGGCCTGGAGCCGCGCGCAGACATCCTGCACCGCGTCGTTCGTTGGCAGCGCAACAAGGCGCAGGCCGGCACGCATAAGGTCAAGACCCGGTCGGAAACCAGCTATTCCACCAAGAAGATCTATCGCCAGAAGGGCACCGGCGGCGCACGCCACGGTGACAAGAACGCGCCGATCTTCCGCCATGGTGGTATCTACAAGGGTCCGACCCCGCGTAGCCACGCCCATGACCTGCCCAAGAAGGTTCGCGCGCTTGGTCTCAAGCACGCTCTCTCGGCCAAGGCCAAGGCAGGCGCGCTTGTCATCCTTGACGAGGCATCTTCGAACGGCAAGACGGGGGAATTGGCCAAGCAGGTCAAGAACCTCGGCTGGAAGCGCGTGCTGGTGATCGACGGCGCACAGGTGAATGCAGAATTCGCCCGTGCCGCAGCCAATATCGAGGGTCTCGATGTGCTGCCGTCGATGGGCGCAAATGTCTATGACATCCTCAAGCGTGATACGCTCGTGATCACCAAAGCGGGTGTCGAAGCACTGGAGGCTCGTCTGAAATGAGCGCGAAACCTGAACATTACGATGTGATCCGCAAGCCGATCATCACCGAAAAGGCCACTATGGTCTCGGAAAATGGGGCTGTGGTGTTCGAGGTCCATATGGATGCCAACAAACCTGCCATCAAAGAGGCCGTTGAGGCGCTCTTTGGGGTTAAGGTGACGGCTGTGAACACCACGATCACCAAGGGCAAGCAAAAGCGCTTCCGGGGTCAGCTTGGCCGTCGGAATGACGTCAAGAAAGCCTATGTGACGCTGGCTGAAGGCAACACGATCGACGTGACCACGGGTCTCTGATCGTGGTGGGGGGGGGTCCCCACCCTACGGATTGAATTAAGAACCCCGGCTGCCGAGAGGTGGCCGGGGTTTGGCTTTTCACGGTCTTTTACGACCATTGTGATCGCTTTTCGCTTGTCGAAAAGGGGCGACTTTCCTCTGGAATGCTGGCATTTATTTGCAAGTTGGCGGCGTTGCAGAGAGTAGGATCGAAATGCAGCTTGAAATAGACATTGCCGCCGAGGCAATGGAGGACCGGATCGCGTCACTTGATCTTACCTGCTTTGATCGCGACGATTATGTGAACCTGATCTTGCAGCGTTCTGAGGTGATGTTCGACCGGCCCAAATCGGGGCGGATCATCAAAGCCTGGCAGGAGGGCGACGATGCCCCGATCCAAGCCGTGGTGGATGAGATGGGCGACACGATCGCGCGTCGTGCGGCAGGCGTTATTCACGCCGAATACAAGTTAATCAAGAGCCTCCTACAGGATCTCAATCCCAAGCGGATCGCGGATATTGGCTGTGGCTATGGGTTTTTTGATCTCTTTGCGGCGCAGGATCTGGGGTGCAAGGTGCTCTTGATCGACTTAGAGGAGAACACGCATCGTCATTTCGGGTTCAACACCGAAGGTGCCGCCTATTCCTCGCTGAGCCGCGCCAGAGGGTTGCTCAAGGCGAACGGGATCAAGGCTGACAGAATTGAAACGCTCAATCCAATGACCAAGCCTGCTGAGACGGCCAAGCCCGTCGATCTGGTTGTCAGCTTTCTCTCCTGCGGGTTCCACTATCCTGTGGATATGTATCTGCCATTTCTCGACAAGGTTTTGCGTCCCGGTGGGGCTGCGATATTCGATCTGCGCCGGAGCACGGCGAAGGTGCAGGCCGAAAAGCTGGAGACGTTCGGCACACTGACAGATCTCGACTCGCCCCCGAAAACACGCCGTGTCATGCTGCACAAGGCCGATGCGTAAAATGCCAGAGGCACTGGACGAGGTGATGATCGGTCTGGGCCTTTGATCACTGGTGGTTTCCGCCTGTAAATCTTGGGCAAACCCCTTGACCGCGCAGGTGGCCTCCCTTATCAGACCCCATCCGCAAGGCCCCGGATTCGTCCGGGGCTTCGCTGTTGTTCGTAAGGGCAACTCTAACCGGGGACCTACGGGGCCTCATACCTTGGCCACCCTCGGGGGGCTATAACATAGGCGGGTTTACCTGCCGTAAGCAAACGGAAGACAGAAAGCATGGCACTCAAGTCGTATAAGCCGACGACGCCGGGCCAGCGTGGGCTGGTGCTGATCGACCGTTCGGAGCTGTGGAAAGGACGTCCGGTCAAATCTCTCACCGAGGGTTTGACCAAGAATGGCGGCCGGAACAATACCGGACGGATCACGATGCGTCGCAAAGGCGGCGGGGCGAAACGCCTCTATCGTATCGTCGATTTCAAGCGGACGAAATTTGATATCTCGGCAACCGTGGAACGGATCGAATATGACCCGAACCGGACCGCATTTATCGCGCTGATCAAATATGAAGATGGCGAGCAAGCCTATATCCTGGCGCCGCAGCGTCTGGCGATTGGTGACAAGGTCATCGCGTCGGCCAAGGCCGACATCAAGCCGGGCAATGCGATGCCGTTCTCGGGCATGCCCATCGGCACGATCATTCACAACATCGAGCTTAAGGCCGGCAAGGGCGGGCAGATTGCACGCGCCGCTGGCACCTATGCGCAATTCGTGGGCCGTGATGGCGGCTATGCTCAGATCCGTCTGAGCTCGGGCGAGCTGCGTCTGGTGCGCCAGGAATGCATGGCTACTGTTGGGGCCGTCAGCAACCCCGACAACTCGAACCAGAATTACGGCAAAGCGGGCCGTATGCGCCACAAGGGCATTCGTCCCTCTGTGCGTGGTGTGGTTATGAACCCGATCGACCACCCCCATGGTGGTGGTGAGGGTCGGACCTCGGGTGGTCGTCACCCGGTTACGCCTTGGGGTAAACCCACCAAAGGCGCGCGCACCCGCAACAAGAACAAGGCGTCGCAGGATCTCATCGTGCGCTCGCGTCACGCCAAGAAGAAGGGCCGCTAACACATGGCACGTTCTGTATGGAAAGGCCCCTTTGTCGATGCCTATGTCTTGAAAAAGGCCGAGGCAGCGCGCGAGTCGGGGCGCAATGAAGTCATCAAGATCTGGTCGCGTCGTTCGACGATCCTGCCGCAATTCGTGGGTCTCACGTTTGGCGTCTACAACGGCCACAAGCATATCCCTGTCAACGTCAGCGAAGACATGATCGGTCAGAAGTTCGGTGAATATTCACCGACCCGGACCTATTACGGTCATGCCGCAGACAAAAAAGCGAAGCGGAAGTAAGTCATGGGCAAGGAAAAGAACCCCCGCCGCGTGGCAGACAACGAAGCAATGGCCAAGTTGCGCATGCTTCGTACCAGCCCGCAAAAGCTGAACCTCGTTGCCGCAATGATCCGTGGCAAAAAGGTCGACAAGGCGCTGACCGATCTCACTTTCTCGAACAAGCGCATCGCGCAGGATGTCAAGAAGTGTCTTCAGTCCGCAATTGCCAATGCTGAGAACAACCACAATCTCGATGTGGATGGTCTCATCGTGGCAGAGGCCTATGTCGGCAAGAACCTTGTGATGAAGCGGGGCCGTCCGCGTGCCCGTGGTCGCTTTGGCGCGCTGAAAAAACCGTTTTCGGAGCTGACGATCAAGGTTCGTGAAATTGAGGAGCAAGCCTAATGGGTAACAAAGTCAATCCGATTGGCATGCGCCTTCAGGTGAACCGTACCTGGGATAGCCGCTGGTATGCCGACACCAAGGACTATGGCAATCTGCTGCTCGAAGATCTTGCGATGCGCAAGTTCATCGGCGAAGAGTGCAAACAGGCCGGGATCAGCCGTGTGATCATCGAACGTCCGCACAAGAAGTGCCGCGTCACGATCCACACCGCACGTCCTGGCGTGATCATCGGCAAGAAAGGCGCCGATATCGAGGGCCTGCGCAAGAAGCTGGCGGCAATGACCGCGAGCGAATTGCACCTCAATATCGTCGAAGTGCGCAAGCCCGAGCTGGATGCGGCCCTTGTGGGCGAGAGCATCGCACAGCAGCTTGAGCGTCGTGTGTCCTTCCGTCGTGCGATGAAGCGCGCCGTGCAGAACGCAATGCGGATGGGGGCCCTTGGTATCCGGGTCAACGTTTCGGGTCGTCTTGGCGGTGCCGAGATTGCGCGGACCGAATGGTATCGCGAGGGCCGCGTGCCGCTGCACACGCTGCGTGCGGACATCGACTATGCTCCCGTCGAGGCCACCACGGCCTATGGGATCATTGGTATCAAGGTCTGGATCTTCAAGGGTGAAATCATGGAGCACGATCCCGGTGCCCGTGACCGCAAGGCCCAGGAACTCCAGGATGGTCCCGCGCCCCGTGGCGCCGGCGGCCGCCGTTAAGGAGGAATGAAAGATGCTTCAACCAAAGCGCACTAAATTCCGCAAGCAGTTCAAGGGCCGGATCAAAGGCGAAGCCAAAGGCGGCTCTGATCTGAACTTTGGCACTTTCGGTCTCAAGGCCACACAGCCCGAGCGTATCACCGCCCGTCAGATCGAGGCCGCTCGTCGTGCCATGACGCGTCACATGAAACGTCAGGGCCGTGTCTGGATCCGGATTTTCCCGGATGTGCCGGTCTCGTCCAAACCCACCGAGGTTCGGATGGGTAAAGGTAAGGGTTCGGTCGATTACTGGGCCTGCAAGGTCAAGCCGGGCCGGGTCATGTTCGAGATCGACGGTGTGAGCGAAGAGATCGCCTTTGAGGCGCTGCGTCTGGCGGCGATGAAACTGCCGATCAAGACCCGCGTTGTGGTCCGCGAAGACTGGTAAAGGCGGCGGGTTAACACCCGCCCTATGGGTTGCCCCCGTGCGAGAGATCGCGCGGGGGTTTTTCTTTGCCACTTGCTTGGCACCACGCTAAGAGCGAGCCATGCCCAATATCGATTCCCTCTTCGTGACCCGCCTCTATCGTGCTGCCCTGAGCGAGCACGCCCCCGCCATTGATGCCAAGGAATTGGAGGCGTCGTGTTATTCCATCGCCGAGGATGACGAGGCTGGGCAGGAGTGGTGTGACGAGAATGGCTATCCCGGCTATACCTCTTATGCCTCGCTCAGCGACCTGCCGTGGCGGTTCCCGATCTTTGCCGATCTGGTCAAGGTGCTGGATGCCCATGTGGCGGCCTTCGCCCAGGATCTGGAGTTTGATCTCGACGGCAAGGAATTGAAGCTAGAGGACATATGGATCAACATCCTGCCCGAAGGCGGGATGCACGCCAGCCATATCCATCCGCATTCGGTGATTTCCGGCACAACCTATGTGGCGATGCCTGACGGTGCCAGCGCGCTCAAGCTGGAAGACCCAAGGTCTGCCCGGATGATGGCGGCCCCTGTCCGCCGCAAAGACGCGAGACAGGAATTGCGCACGTTCATTTATGCCAAGCCGGTGGTAGGGGATGTGCTGTTGTGGGAATCATGGCTGCGTCATGAGGTTCCGATGAACATGTCGGAAGACGACCGGATCAGCGTCAGCTTCAATTATTCTTGGAATTGAGGGTGCAAAACACCCGTTTTCCGCCGAATCTCCGGTCTTTTGGGATTTCCCCTTGTAAAACGCGGCAAACTCCCCCATGTGCAGGGTGCTAACGTTATTCTATTTCGATCATCTGCTCCTCTAAACCGGCTGTCAGTATCTCGATCCAGACCGACCACGCCGCGACTGCCGCATTCCCGCGGGCAGCACTACCAGAGGAGACATCACGATGGCCAACGGCACCGTGAAATGGTTCAATTCCACCAAAGGCTTCGGCTTTATCGCGCCCGACAATGGCGGCAAGGACGTTTTCGTCCACATCAGCGCTGTTGAGCGCGCAGGCCTGACCGGCCTCGCCGACAATCAGAAAGTGACCTTCGACATCGAATCCGGCCGTGACGGCCGTGAGAGCGCGTCGAACCTCCAGCTCGCATAAGCGAACTGATCTGACGGGAACGGCCTCGGGGAAACCCGGGGCCGTTTCTTTATGTACGACGGTATTGGGTGTTTTACGATTGTCGGATGTTTCGCTTGCCCTCTGCTAGCGCCTCCCGTATAGAGCTTCAATCCGCTTGCCCGGCCAGTCCGGGGATTCGGGTATTTGCAATTCATCCACCGGGTTTCGAGTTACCCTGAGCAAACCGTCAGGGGCTGGCCGGTGTTTTGAGAAAGGAAAAGGCGATGAACGCCAAGGAACTGCGTGACAAGACCCCGGATCAACTCCGGGAGGAACTCACCAACCTGAAGAAGCAGCAGTTCAATCTGCGTTTTCGGGCGGCTACCGGCCAGTTGGAAAACCCCGCTCAGATGCGTACTGCGCGCCGCGATGCCGCGCGCGTGCTGACCATTCTGAACGAAAAAGCCAACGCGGCAGCAGAGTAAGGAGCCCGAGATATGCCCAAACGTATTCTTCAAGGGGTCGTGACCTCTGACGCAAACGCCCAGACCGTAACCGTATCGGTCGAGCGTCGTTTCAAGCACCCCGTGCTTCAGAAAACCATTCGTAAGTCCAAGAAATACCGGGCTCACGATGAGAACAACACGTTCAAAGTGGGCGATGCCGTTCGGATTATCGAATGCGCGCCCAAGTCCAAGACGAAACGCTGGGAGGTGCTGGAGGCATAAGCCTTTAGCGCCTTTTGGCATTAATCGAAACCCTGGGGACAAGGCAGTGCATCGCCCCCCATAGGTCGGGAGAAACCAAATGATCCAGATGCAGACCAACCTGGATGTTGCTGACAACTCCGGCGCTCGCCGAGTTCAGTGCATCAAGGTTCTGGGTGGTTCCAAGCGTCGATACGCATCCGTGGGCGACATCATTGTCGTCTCGGTCAAGGAAGCCATCCCGCGCGGTCGCGTGAAGAAGGGCGACGTCCGCAAGGCCGTTGTCGTGCGCACCGCCAAGGAAGTCCGTCGTGAAGATGGCACCGCCATTCGCTTTGACCGCAACGCCGCCGTGATCCTGAACAACGCAGGTGAGCCGGTTGGTACCCGTATTTTCGGGCCGGTCGTTCGCGAGCTGCGCGCCAAGAACTTCATGAAAATCATCTCGCTCGCCCCGGAGGTGCTGTAAGATGGCTGCTAAACTGAAAAAAGGTGACACCGTGGTCGTTCTGTCCGGCAAGGACAAGGGCCAAAAAGGCACGATCACCAATGTTGACCCAAAGTCCGGCAAGGCCGTGGTTGAAGGCGTGAACATGGCGATCCGCCACACCCGTCAGAGCCAGACCAGCCAAGGTGGCCGCATCCCCAAGGCGATGCCCATCGACCTGAGCAATCTGGCGATTGTTGACAAGAACGGCAAACCGACCCGCGTTGGCTTCAAGATCGAAGGCGACAAGAAGGTCCGTTACGCCAAGACCACGGGGGACGTGATCGATGCTTGATACCGCAACCTATACCCCGCGCCTGAAAGCCCACTTCCGTGAGGCCATCAAGCCTGCTCTGAAAGAAGAGTTTGGCTACAAGAACGACATGCAGATCCCGCGTCTGGAAAAGATCGTGCTCAACATCGGCTGCGGTGCCGAGGCTGTGCGCGACTCGAAAAAGGCGAAGTCGGCTCAGGAAGACCTGACCACGATCGCTGGTCAGCGCGCTGTCGTCACCAAGGCCCGCAACTCCATCGCCGGTTTTCGCGTTCGCGAAGACATGCCGCTTGGGGCCAAGGTCACGCTGCGTGGCGACCGTATGTATGATTTCCTTGACCGTCTGATCACCATTGCGATGCCGCGTATCCGCGACTTCCGCGGGGTTTCGGGCAAGTCGTTCGATGGTCGTGGCAACTATGCCATGGGCATCAAGGAACATATCATCTTCCCCGAAATCAACTTCGACAAGGTCGACGAAGTTTGGGGGATGGACATTGTCATCGCAACCACGGCGAAGACCGACGCTGAAGCCAAGGCGCTGTTGAAGCATTTCAACATGCCCTTCAACAGCTGAGCCGGGGGAGGATAGATCTATGGCTAAGAAATCAATGATCGAGCGCGAGAAGAAGCGCCAGGTGCTGGTTGACCGTTTCGCCAAGAAGCGCGCCGCTCTGAAAGTGATCATCAATGACCAGAGCAAGCCGATGGAAGAGCGTTTCCGCGCCTCTCTCAAGCTTGCGGAACTGCCGCGCAACAGCTCGGCCACACGGCTGCACAACCGGTGCCAGCTTACGGGCCGTCCGCATGCGTATTACCGCAAACTTAAAGTGTCCCGGATCATGCTGCGCGAGCTCGGCTCGAGCGGGCAGCTGCCCGGCGTCGTGAAATCGAGCTGGTGAGGAGGTCAGAGATATGAACGATCCTATCGGCGATATGCTCACCCGTATCCGCAACTCGCAGATGCGTGGCAAGTCCACGGTGATGACCCCCGCCTCGAAAATGCGCGTGCGCGTTCTCGATGTGTTGGCCTCCGAGGGCTACATTCGTGGCTACGAGATGACACAGGATGCCAATGGCCATCCTGCCATCGAAATCAGCCTGAAATACTATGAAGGCACGCCTGTCATTCGCGAAATGAAGCGGGTTTCCAAGCCCGGTCGTCGCGTCTATCTGGGCGTCGATGACATTCCGCAGGTCCGTCAGGGTCTGGGTGTGTCGATTGTCTCCACCTCCAAGGGTGTGATGTCGGATGCAGCCGCGCGCGCAGCCAATGTTGGCGGCGAAGTGCTCTGCACTGTCTTCTAAGGAGACCAGACATGTCACGTATCGGCAAGAAACCCGTTCCCCTGCCCTCCGACGTCACTGTGACGCTCTCGGGGCAGAAGATCGAAGTCAAAGGCCCCAAAGCAACCAAGACCTTTACCGCGACGGATGATGTCACCATCACCATCGAGGAAAATGCGATCTCGGTGATGCCGCGCGGCAAATCCAAGCGTGCGCGCCAGCAGTGGGGGATGACCCGTACGGTCATCGCCAACATGGTGCACGGCGCTCGGGATGTCTTCAAGAAAGAGCTGGAAATCCGTGGTGTGGGCTATCGTGCCCAGATGGCGGGCAACGTGCTCAAGCTGAACCTCGGCCTCAGCCATGATGTCGATTTCCCCATTCCGGACGGTGTAACCGTGACCGCGCCCAAGCAGACTGAGCTTGTGGTTGAAGGCACGGACAAGCAGCTCGTTGGTCAGGTCGCGGCAAATATCCGCGACTGGCGGCGTCCCGAACCCTACAAGGGTAAGGGCATCCGCTACAAAGGCGAGTACATCTTCCAGAAGGAAGGCAAGAAGAAGTAAGGACGCGACAGATGGCAAACAGCAAAAGAAAACTGTTCCTCAAACGCCGCCTGCGCGTTCGGAACAAACTCCGCAAGGTCAATGCAGGGCGCGTGCGCCTGAGCGTTTTCCGCTCCAACAAGAACATCAGCGTGCAGCTGATCGACGACGTCAACGGTGTGACGCTCGCTGCGGCCTCGACCCTCGAAAAGGATCTGGGCCTGGTGGGCAAGTGCAATGTCGAGGCAGCCACCAAGATTGGCACCGCGATTGCCGAGCGGGCCCAAAAGGCCGGCATCACCGAGGCCTATTTCGATCGGGGCGGCTTTCTGTTTCACGGGCGTGTCAAGGCAGTTGCCGACGCCGCGCGTGAAGCTGGCCTGAAGATTTAAGGAGACGAGAGAATGGCAAGAGAAGACAACCGCCGCGACCGTCGCGAACGCGAGGAAGCCCCGGAGTTCGCCGATCGTCTCGTCGCGATCAACCGTGTGTCCAAGACAGTCAAAGGCGGTAAACGCTTTGGCTTCGCGGCACTGGTGGTCGTGGGCGATCAAAAGGGCCGCGTCGGCTTTGGCAAAGGTAAAGCCAAGGAAGTTCCCGAGGCGATCCGCAAGGCCACCGAAGCTGCCAAGCGCGCAATGATCCGTGTGCCGCTGCGCGAGGGCCGTACCCTGCACCACGACATGGAAGGTCGCCATGGCGCCGGCAAAGTCGTGATGCGCACAGCTCCGCATGGTACAGGCATCATCGCCGGTGGTCCGATGCGCGCTGTGTTCGAGATGTTGGGTATTCAGGACGTGGTCGCGAAATCGACTGGGTCGCAGAACCCCTACAACATGATCCGCGCCACGCTCGATGGTCTCCGCAAAGAGACCAGCCCGCGTATGGTGGCGCAGCGCCGTGGCAAGAAGGTGGCTGACATCCTGAAAAAGGGTGACGAAGCGCCGGTTGCTGAAGCGGCAGAAGCGTAAGGAACCGGACAAATGGCAAAAACCATCGTCGTCAAGCAGATCGGCAGCCCGATCCGCCGCCCTCAAGATCAGCGTCAGACCCTCATCGGTCTGGGCCTCAACAAGATGCACAAGACCCGCGAGCTCGAGGATACCCCCTCGGTGCGTGGCATGGTCAACAAGCTGCCGCATCTGGTTAAGATTATCGAAGAGCGCGGTTAAGTCCGCTCCGGCTGGAGTATCCCAGCCCATCGCACAAGAGCGCCCCGGTCCATAAGGATCGGGGCGTTTTGCATTTTGCGCCGGTGTCATCCTTTAGTCGCGTCCGACCAGAATCAGCGCCGGCCTCGGGCGCGGAGCGTGGTAGGTTCGGAGCCGGGGTTGAGCCGAGGGCTTCCGCCTTGGATCACCCATCCGCATCGCTTTGAGGAGGAAGGCCGATGTCTGACCAATGTTCTGGTGGTTGCGACCACATTCACACCCATACCAAACACGCGCCAATCGACAATCATACCTGCCACTGTTCCGTCTGCAAGAACGTGACAGGTCAAGACACCACGCATGTGGTGTTTTACAACCATGGTGATGTTGTTGCGGACAATGAGGCGGGGATGAACCGCCAGCCGTTCAATGCCAACAATCCCGATGGTCCGCTCGAGCTTTGCACCTGCGGGACGTGCGGCGCGCCCATCATGCTGGATGACAAGCAGCATCGCATCCGGGTGATCGTGCCCAACCTTATGGGCTATGGTGACCAGATCGGTGCCGCAAGCTATCATGCGTTCTATGATCAGGCCACAGGCACGCCCAAGCCCAGCGATGGCCGCCCGGTCTATGCCGCACTGCGCCCTGATTTTGTCTGGCCGCAGTCATCCTGAGCCTTTTGGCCCTGGTCGGGGCGGTGCTCAGCCCCGACCATGTGGCGCATCGAAATCCAGCACCGGGTTGATCGGGATGATCCGGTTGGGATTGATGGTCTCATGGCTATAGTGATAGTGGCGCACGATATGCTCGAAGTTGACCGTTCCCGCCACGCCCGGCCATTGGTAAAGGTCGCGCAGATAGCCCCATAGGTTCGGATAGTCGACGATACGCGCCCGGTTGCATTTGAAATGCAAATGATAGACCGGATCAAACCGGATGAGCGTGGTAAAAAGCCGCCAATCGGCCTCGGTCGCGCTGTCGCCCATCACGTAGCGGTGTTGGCCAAGACGGCCGTCGAGCCAGTCAAGACTGTCGAAAAGCGGGTGCACGGCGCTCTCATAGGCCTCTTGGCTGGTGGCAAAACCGGCCTTGTAGACGCCGTTGTTCACGGTGTCGTAGATACGCGCGTTCACAGGCTCGATGGCGGCGCGCAGATCTTTTGGCCAGAAATCGAGTGTGTTGCCGGTGATATCGTCAAAGGCAGAATTGAACATCCGGATGATTTCGGCGCTCTCGTTCGAGACGATGGTTTCGCGCTCTGTGTCCCACAGGATGGGCACGGTGACACGGCCGGAAATGTCGGGGTCGGCCTTGAGGTAGATGTCACGGGCGTAAGGCAGACCATAAAGACGGTCGCCGGTTGCACCAGGGAAATCGGTGCGAAATTCCCAACCCTCTGACAGCATATCGGGATGCACGATTGAGACGTCGATGTGATCCTCCAACCCTTTGAGTGCGCGAAAGATCAACGTGCGATGCGCCCAAGGGCAGGCCAGCGAGACATAGAGGTAATAACGCCCACTCTCCGCCTTGAAGCCGCCGTCGCCAGAGGGGCCAGCCTTGCCGTCGGCGGTGATCCAGTTGCGGAATTTCGCGGTCGAGCGCACGAATTTTCCGCCCGTTGATTCGGTGTCATACCAAGTGTCTTGCCATTTACCGTTGACCAGTTGGCCCATGTGATTACTCCTCTTTGGACTTAATCTAGGGGCATGGGCTGGTCCCAGTAATCCGCAGCACCGCGCAGCGCCCGTGCGGGGCTGCACATGTCGCGAACGGGGCCGGGGGCTTCGTTTCTTCGTTTGCAGCCTTGGGGCGCTGCGCCTATACACGGCCTATGACGAAGCCCGCAACCGGGCCGGAAAGGTGTGCACGGATCGGCTGACCCATGTCGGGGGTAGATCGCGCGTCGTCGGGGCCGTTTGGCCCGATTGCCCCTTTTCGCCCTGTTGCGCGACCGAGGATAAGGGGACTGCCATGCGACTTGCCACCATTCTGACCGCGCTCTTGAGCGGAACCGCCGCCTATGCCCATCCGGGCCATCTGGCTGAGGTTGCGGGGCATGGCCACTGGTTGGGGGCTGCAGCACTTGGGGCCGCGATTGCCATTGGCCTCTGGTCTGGTCTGCGCGCGCGCAAGGAGCGCGCAGAGACACAAGAGAGCGAAGAAGAGGCCGCCGACGAGGCGCCGCAGGAGGCATGAGCATGGTCAAGACGGGTGTGATGATCTGCGGACACGGGTCGCGCAGTCAATCGGCGGTGGATGAATTCAGCGTATTGGCGGATAAACTGCCGGGCTATCTGCCGGATGACTGGCTGATGGAATATGGCTATCTCGAGTTTGCCAATCCGGTGATCCGCGACGGTCTTGACCGGCTGCGCGCGGCTGGCTGCGAGCGGATTCTGGCGGTGCCGGGGATGCTCTTTGCGGCGATGCATTCCAAAAACGATATTCCCACCGTGCTTAATACCTATGCCGCAACGCATGGTATCGAGGTGCGCTATGGTCGCGAATTGGGGGTGGACCCCAAGATGATCGCCGCCGCAGGGGCACGGATACGCGAAGCGATTGACCGCGCCAATGTGAAATACGGCGAAGTCGGGGTGCATGACACGTGCCTTGTGGTGATTGGGCGCGGCGCGTCTGACCCCGATGCCAATGCCAATGTCGCCAAGATTGCGCGCCTTTTGCATGAGGGTATCGGCTTTGGCTGGTGCGAAGTGGGCTATTCCGGTGTCACCTTTCCGCTGGTCGAGCCATGCCTGCAACATGTGGTCAAACTGGGCTACAAGCGTGTGGTGGTGTTCCCCTACTTCCTCTTTTCCGGCATCTTGATAGACCGCATTTATGGCTTTACCGACCGCGTCGCCGATGAACATCCGGGCATGCAATTTGTCAAAGCAGGGTATTTGGGCGACCATCCCAAGGTGCTGGAAACCTTTGCCGAGCGCGTGACAGAGCAGTTGAGCGCCGTGCCGCCACCCAATTGTGGCACTTGTCAATATCGCACGCAGATCCTCGCCATCGAGGGCGGCGTGGTGCAGCGGATCACGCCCGAACAGCGCGCCGCCTTGGCCGAGGCACGAGGCACCGGGCATCCGGCCTTTGGCGATGTGCCGCCGCCCACATGCGTCATGTGCAAATATCGCACGCAAATTCTGGGCTTCGAGGCCGAGGTTGGTGCCGTGCAAGAAAGCCATCACCACCATGTCGAAGGGCAGGGGGCCTCTGCGCCTGGCTCGAACGTGGCGGATTGCACGCTGTGCGACACCTTCTGCACCGGTCTATGTCGGTTGGAGGCGCAGGCAAAGCATCACCACCATGACCATGATCACGGGCATCACCACCACCATGATCACGATCATCCCCATGACCACCATACGCATGATCACGACCATCACCACGCGCCCTATCCCCATGCTCGCCATCCGCACGGGCCCGAAAGCGCGCGGCGGACCAAGGCCTGACAGCGTTTCTTCTTGGTGACAATACTCCCGCCGGAGGCTCCGACACCGGCCGCAATCGCAAAGGGTTGATTTTGCGCCCCTACGAAAAGAACCCCTCGGCCATCTATGAGATGAGCTTTGCCACAGTACGCCAAGAGGCGCGGCTGGATCGGTTTGGCCCAGGGATGGAGAGCCTAGCGATACGGCTCATTCATGCCTGTGGAATGGTCGAGGTGGCGGATCGGTTGGCGTTTTCCAGCGGGGCCTATGCAGCGGGCCATGCCGCCTTTCAGGCCGGTGCGCCCGTGTTTTGTGATTGCGAGATGGTTGGCGCCGGGATCATCCGCCGCTATCTGCCCTGCAACAATGAGGTGATTGTCACGCTGAACGATCCGCGGGTGCCGGGAATCGCGGCGGAGATCGGCAATACACGTTCAGCTGCGGCAGTTGAATTGTGGGCAGAGCGGCTAGAGGGGGCCGTGGTCGCGATTGGCAATGCGCCCACGGCGCTTTTCCACCTTTTGGAACTGCTCGATCTGGGGGCACCGCGTCCGGCGCTGATCCTTGGCTTTCCTGTGGGATTTGTTGGGGCGGCAGAGAGCAAGGCCGAACTGGCAGACAATCCACGTGGCTGCGAGTTTGTCGCTCTGCGCGGGCGGCGCGGCGGATCGGCGATGGCAAGTGCGGCGGTCAATGCGCTTGCCGCCGGATTGCCGGAGGTGGGCGCATGACGGGCAACGTGGACCCTTGGCTGCATATCGTGGGCATTGGCGAGGATGGAATGGATGGGCTCTTGCCCGCGACCCGCGCCATTCTAGAGGCGGCAGAGGTGATCGTCGGCGGTGAGCGGCATCACCTTTTGTCCGAGGCGGTGACGGCCGAGCGGATCGCTTGGCCCTCGCCTTTTGACGCGCTGACAGGCCTCTTGGCTGGATTGCGTGGGCGGCGCGTCGTTGTGCTGGCGACGGGCGACCCGCTCTGGTTCTCGGTGGGCGCGCGGATCGGGCGGTCTCTGCCACCCTCCGAGATCGTGTATCACCCGCAGCTTTCGGCCTTTCAACTGGCGGCCGCGCGCATGGGCTGGAGCATGGCGGACCTTGAGACATTGACGGTGCATGGTCGCCCCGTCGAGCAGATGATTGCGTTTATTCAACCCGATGCCCGGCTTTTGATTCTGACCACTGGGGCTGGGACGCCTGCACAGATTGCGCAGTTTCTGACCGAGCGGGGGTTTGGACAATCGCGGATGACAGTGCTGGCCAATATGGGCGGGGCCGAGGAGGCACGGTTTGACGGGCTGGCCGAGGGTTGGGCGCATGTGGTGCCACCGTTCAACACGCTGGCGGTGGACTGTGTGGCAGCACCTGATGCGGCACTGATGCCCCGTGTGCCGGGGCTGGCGGATGACCTCTTTCAGCATGATGGCACAATGACCAAGCGTGAGGTACGTGCGGCCACGCTGGCCAAGCTGATGCCGATGCGTGGCGCGTTACTGTGGGACATCGGCACTGGCTGTGGTTCGGTTGCGGTGGAATGGATGCGCGGTGCGCGCTATGCCCGCGCGATCGGGATTGAGCCGCGCGCGGATCGACGCGCGATGGCGGCGGCGAATGCCTTGGCACTCGGTGTGCCACGGTTGGAACTGATCGAAGGCCGCGTGCCCGAGGCATTGGACGGTCTCGAGGCACCTGATGCAGTTTTCATCGGTGGCGGGCTGACCGAGGCGGTGTTTGACGCCGCTTGGGCCGCGTTGCGGCCCTTGGGGCGGCTGGTGTGCAATGCCGTGACGCTCGAGAGCGAGGCGGTGCTGGTGGCGCTCTACAAGCGACACGGCGGCGAATTGGTCAAGTTGCAGATCAGCCGGGCCGAACCGGTGGGGGGCTTGACCGGCTGGCGCCCCCTTATGCCGGTCACGCAATGGAGCCTGGTGAAGCGATGAACGGCGGGCGTCGGATTTGAGTAGTTCTGGAACGATGAAAGGCAGGGTCTCGCATGGCCGGTAAGCTTTATGGCGTGGGCCTTGGGCCGGGGGACCCTGAGTTGATGACGCTACGGGCGCATCGGCTGATTGCTGGCGCGACAGTGGTGGCCTATCCGGCATTGGCGGGCGGCGAGAGTTTCGCGCGGGCGATTGCAGCGGACGCAATTGCGCCGGGCGCACGCGAGATCGTTATGGATGTGCCGATGAGTGTCGAGCGCGCTCCGGCGCAGGCGGCATATGATCGGGGAGCCGCGGAAATAGCTGACGCGCTTGACGGGGGCGACAATGTGGTGTGCCTCTGTGAAGGCGACCCCTTCTTTTATGGCTCATTCATGTATCTCTTTGCCCGGCTGAGCGGGCGCTACGAGGTCGAAGTCGTGCCCGGTGTCACCTCGATCGCCGCTTGTGCGGCGCGGGCGGGGCGACCACTGGTGGCGCGCAACGAGCGCTTGACGGTGTTGCCCGGCCCCTTGCCCGAGGCCGAGTTGCGGGCGCGGATCGAAGGGGCCGAGAGTGTCGCCATCATGAAAGTGGGGCGGCATCTGGCCAAGATCCGGGGGGTGATCGAAGGTTTGGGCCTGACTGCGGAGGCGGTCTATGTCGAACGCGCGAGCCTTGCCGAGGAAATTGTCTGTCCCTTGGCGCAAGCGCCGGAAAAGGCACCATATTTTTCAATGATTCTGCTCACGAAAGGGGCCGATCCATGGCTGTGAGACCTGTTGTTCTGGCGCTGAGCCGGTCGGGTGAAGCCGTTGCGCACCGTGTAGCCGTGTTGATTGACGGCGATGTGCATGGGCGCGAAGGGCGAGTAGACCATGCTGCGGCGTGGTTTCCCAATGCGCTGGATCACGCGCGCGATCTCTTTGCCGCCGGGGTGCCGGTGGTGGGGGTTTGTGCCAGCGGCATCTTGATTCGGGCGGTGGCGCCGCTCTTGAGCGACAAACACGGCGAGCCGCCGGTGGTGTCGGTCAGTGACGACGGGGCGGTTGTCGTGCCGCTTCTGGGTGGGCACCGGGGGGCCAATCGGCTGGTGGCCGTGATCGCCGGAGGGTTGGGGGCCGTGGCGGCGGTGACGACTGCGGGCGATGTGGCGATGGGCGTGGCGCTCGATGCGCCCCCTCAGGGTTACCGGCTGGCCAATCCCGGCGACGCCAAGGCGGCGATGGCGGCGATGTTGGCGGGGGAGGGCATCAGCGTTACGGGCGAGAATATATTTGATATCAATGATGTAGTGGGCGCTGTCGAATTGGCAGTGACCGAAGCGCCGGTGGTGGGCAATGATCGGCGGCTGGTCTATCATCCGCAGCGCTATGCGCTTGGCCTTGGCTGTGCGCGGGGATGTGAGACCGAGGAACTCTGGGATTTGGTCTGTCGCACGCTGGCAGAGGCCGGGATTGCGCCGGGGGCGGTGGCCTGTGTGGCGTCGATTGATCTCAAGGCCGATGAAGCGGCGATGAATGTGGTGGCGCGGCGCTTGGGTGTGCCGTTTCGCCTGTTCTCGGCGGCAGAGTTGGAGGCCTATGCCGGGCAGTTGGCGAACCCATCCGAGGTGGTCTTTGCCGAGGTCGGATGCCATGGCGTGTCCGAGGGGGCGGCGCTGGCTTGTGGTGGGCAACTGGTTGTAGAAAAACGGAAAACTGCCAATGCAACCTGTGCGCTGAGCCGCTCTGAGGCGGTCATTACAGAGATGCCGGGGCGGGCGCGGGGACGGTTGAGCGTGCTTGGTATTGGCCCCGGTCAGGCAAGCTGGCGGACACCGGAGGTGTCGCGGCTTGTGGCTGAGGCGGATGAGTTGGTGGGCTATGGCCTTTATATCGACCTGCTTGGACCACTCGCAGCGGGGAAGATTCGCAGCGATTTTCCGCTGGGAGGCGAGGAGGCGCGGTGCCGATATGCTTTGGAACAGGCGGGGCAGGGAAAGAGTGTTGCGCTAATTTGTTCAGGAGATGCAGGTATTTACGCGATGGGGGCGCTGGTTTTCGAGTTGCTCGACCGAGGGCCGGAGGCGCAAGGCGTGAGTGACGCGGCGCGGCGGGTGGAGGTTTTGTGCTCGCCCGGTGTGTCGGCGCTGCAGGCGGCGGCGGCGCGGGCGGGGGCACCGCTTGGGCATGATTTCTGCACGATTTCGCTCAGTGACCTATTAACGCCGCGAGAAGATATCATTCGGCGGTTGAATTCTGCGGCGGTGGGCGATTTTGTGATCGCTTTCTATAATCCGGTATCCAAGACGCGGCGCACTTTATTGTCCGAGGCGCGGGATATTTTGCTGAAACACCGCCCGGCGGATACGCCTGTGCTACTGGCAAGTTCGCTGGGGCGACCCGAAGAATCCTTGCGTTACAGGCGTTTGGCCGATTTGCAGGTGGATGAGGTGGATATGTTAACGGTGGTGCTGGTGGGGTCGTCCAACAGCCGTCTGGCGCAGTTGGGCGAAGGGCCGCGCATGTTCACGCCGCGCGGCTATGCGCGCAAGATTGATGGTGATCTGGCTGAGGTCAGAACAGGGAAGGCATTGAAATGACTGTCTATTTCATCGGTGCAGGGCCGGGTGACCCGGAGCTTTTGACCAAGAAGGCAGAGCGCATCATTGGGCAGTGCCCAGTCTGCCTTTATGCCGGGAGCCTTGTGCCAGCCGAGGTTGTGGCCGGTGCGCCCGAGGGGGCGCTGGTGATGGACACCGCGCCGATGACGCTGGAGGATACCCATGCAGTTATTTTAGACAGCCATACCAAGGGCTTGGACGTGGCGCGGGTGCATTCGGGCGATCCGTCACTCTATGGTGCGATTGCGGAACAAATTCGTAAACTTCGGGCGGATGGGATTGATTATCAGATCATTCCGGGGGTTCCGGCCTATGCGGCGGCGGCGGCGGCGCTGGGGCAGGAATTGACCGTGCCGGAAATCGCGCAAAGCATTGTTTTGACAAGGGTTTCCATGAAATCCACGTCGATGCCCGAGGGGGAGACGCTGGAGAATTTCGCACGCACTGGGGCGACGCTGGCGATCCACCTTGGTATCCGTAACCTACGGGAAATACACAGAATTTTGGCGCCCTACTATGGCGATGACTGTCCTGTGGTGGTGGCCTATCGGGTGGGGTGGCCGGATCAGATGTTTATCCGGGGCACGCTTGCGGATATTCACGCCAAGGTTCGCGCCGAGAAAATCACCCGTACTGCCTTGATTATGGTGGGAAAAGTTCTGGGCGAGATCACGGATTTCAAGGATAGCGCGCTCTATGATCCGGTCATGCCGCATGTGTTGCGGCCCAAGGTGGCGGCGAAGGCCTAGACCTTACAATTCGTAAGGTTTGTAAGGGGATTTTGTAAGGTCGGCGCAGGCGTTACGCGCGGGTGCGCGCGTGCCTGCAAATTCTTCGTGAAATTTCATTTGATTTTTTCACGGAATCGGCGCAGCGTGAAAATTGAGCGAATTTTTTCACGAGACCCCCGATGCATCAGAGTGAGATCAATGCGATGCGCAGCCTTGGCGCGGACCTGCGCGCGTTGCGCAAGGCGCGCGGGCTGACGCTGGCGGCACTGGCCGAAATGCTGGGGCGGTCGGTGGGCTGGCTGTCTCAGGTCGAGCGTGATCTGTCGGAACCGTCGATCAGCGATCTGCGGCAGGTGGCCGAGGTGCTGGGCGTGCCGATGTCGTTGTTATTCGGCCATGCGAGCGCGCCCGCCGAAGAACAGGGCTATGTGGTGCGGGCAGGCGCGCGGCGGCCGATGGGATCGGGCGAGGAGGGGCTGATCGAGGAGTTGCTCTCGCCGGACCTGACCGATGATTTCGAGGTGATCCATTCGACCTTTCGGCCCCGGTCCAAGATGCAGCGCCCGGCGCAGCGCCCGACGCAGGAGGTGGGCTATATCCTGTCGGGGCGGCTGGACCTGAGCATTGGGGAGCGGAAATTCACCGTTGGCCCTGGTGACAGTTTCCGGTTTCGCGGTGAGCCCTATGGCTGGGCCAACCCCTATGACATCCCTTGCGTGGCGATCTGGGTCATCGCCCCGCCGGTGTATTGAGGGGCATGATATGAGCTTTGAAGGCTGGACCGTCTTTGCGCTCTTCTGGGTGGTGTTTGTCACCACGCCGGGGCCGAATGCAGTCAATTGCATCACCAACGGGATGACGATCGGGTTTCGGCGCAGCCTTTGGGGGGTGTTGGCGATCCTGACGCAGGCGACGCTGTTTCTGAGCCTGTCGGCGGCAGGGGTGACGGCGCTGATCGCGGCCTCGCCGGTGGCGTTTCAGGTGGGCAAGCTGATCGGGGCGGGGTTCCTGATTTACCTCGGGGTGCGCGGCTGGATTCTGGCGCGGCGGCCTGTTGAGGCGGGGGAGGCTCCGAAAGGCTCGGTCTATTGGCGGGCCTTGGCGATTGCCACGATCAACCCCAAGAGCGTGGCGGGCTATCTGGCGGCATTTAGCCAATTCGTGCAGCCCGATGTGCCGATTGGGGCGCAGATGTGGGTGATTTTCCCCACCGCACTGAGCCTCACGACGCTGAGTTATGTGGGCTATTGCGGCTTGGGCGCGGGTCTGGGCCGGGCGGCGCTGGGGGCTGTGTTCAATGTCTGGCTGCGGCGGGGGATGGCCGCCTGTTTCGTGATCTATGGCGTGGCCTTGGGCAGCGCCGCAACACCGGGGAGAGGATGATGCACAAGGGATCGTGTCTGTGTGGCGATGTGACATTTGTTGTGACCGCGCGCCCGGAAGGGGCGAGTGCCTGCCATTGCGGGCAATGTCGCAAGCAATCGGGGCATGTCTGGGCCTCGGCCTATGTGGCGCGGTCGGAGTTGAGCATTTCGGGACCGGTGAACTGGTATGCGGCGAGTGACATCGCCAAGCGCGGGTTTTGCCCCAAGTGTGGCTCGTTCCTGTTCTGGGCCGCGCATGATGAGGACACCATGAGTTTCGCGCTGGGGGCGCTGGAGGCGCCGACCGGGCTGCGGCTGGAGAAGCACATCTTTGTCAAGGACAAGGGTGATTATTACGACATCGCGGACGGCGTGCCGCAAACGGATTAAAGGAGAGGGATATGGCGGAGTTTCCGGGCACGGCACGGGTTGTGATCATCGGCGGGGGTGTGGTGGGCGCGTCTTGCCTCTATCATCTGGCCAAGGCTGGGTGGGCGGATTGCGTTCTGTTGGAAAAGAACGAATTGACCGCTGGCAGCACCTGGCATGCGGCGGGCAATGTGCCGACGTTCTCGACCAGCTGGTCGGTGATGAACATGCAGCGCTATTCCACCGAGCTCTATGCGCGGCTGGGGGCGGAGGTGGACTATCCGATGAATTACCATCAGACGGGGTCGATCCGTCTGGCGCATAGCCGCGAGCGGATGCAGGAATTTCAGCGCGCGCGGGGGATGGGCAAGTATCAGGGGATGAACCTTGATATTCTGGGCGTGGATGAGATCACGGCGCGCTATCCGTTTCTGGAGACGCATGATCTGCAAGGCGCGCTCTATGATCCCAATGACGGCGATATTGATCCGGCACAGGTGACGCAGGCACTGGCCAAGGGCGCGCGCGACATGGGGGCGACAATCCTGCGCTTCACGCCCGCGACCGGGGTGCGGCGTGAGAATGGGGAGTGGGTTGTTGCGACCGAGAAGGGCGAGATCCGGTGTGAATATGTGGTCAACGCCGCCGGATATTATGCGCAGCGGGTTGGCGAATGGTTCAAGCCCTATGGCGGGCGCACGGTGCCGATGATGGTGATGAGCCATCAGTATCTCTTGACCGATGAAATCCCGGAATTGGAGGCGTGGAGCCGGGAGCAGGGGCATAAATTGCCGCTTTTGCGCGATGTCGACAGTTCTTATTACCTACGGCAGGAAAAGCACGGGCTGAACCTTGGGCCCTATGAGCGCAATTGCAAGGCGCATTGGGTGAAGCCTGAGGATCCGATGCCGGAGGATTTCAGCTTTCAGCTTTACCCCGACGATCTGGAGCGGCTGGAGTGGTATATCGAGGATGCGATGGCGCGGGTGCCGTTGCTGGGGCAGGCGGGGATTGCCAAGGTCATCAATGGCCCCATCCCCTATGCGCCCGATGGTCTGCCGCTGATTGGCCCGATGCCGGGGGTTCCGAATGCGTTCGAGGCTTGCGTCTTTACCTTTGGCATCGCGCAGGGCGGCGGGGCTGGCAAGGTGCTGGCGGAATGGGTGACGGAAGGCGCGACGGAGTGGGATATGTGGGCCTGTGATCCGCGCCGCTATACCGATTACACGGATCCGGAGTATTGCGTGGCCAAGGGGATGGAGGTGTATGGGCATGAATATGCCATGCATTTCCCGTGGCATCGTTGGCCTGCGGCACCGGATCGCAAGGTGTCGCCGGTGCATGACAAGGTGAAGGCATTAGGCGGTGTCATGGGCGTCTATAACGGCTGGGAGCGGGCCAATTGGTTTGCGAAGCCCGGCGATGACACGTCAGAGGCCGCGACGCAGACCTGGGACCGCGCGGGCCCTTGGGAGGCGCGTATCCGTGAGGAATGCGAGGCGGTGCGCTATGCCTGCGGCGTGCTCGATCTGCCGGGGTTCACGCGGCTCTGGATCGAGGGGGCAGGGGCCGATGACTGGCTGCGCGGGTTTGTCACTGGCGGGCTGCCTAAGGTCGGGCGGATGAACCTTGTTTATGTGGCCGATAAACGCGGTCGCATCGTGACGGAGTTTTCTTGCATCCGTCTGCAAGAGGATAGTTTCGTGCTGATCACGGCCTCGACCGCGCAATGGCATGACGGCGAATTGGTGCGAAAGGCGCTGCCCGAGGGACTTAGCCTGCGCGAGACCACGACGGAGCGCGATGCGCTCTTGGTCGCGGGGCCCAAGAGCCGCGAGATATTGGCGGGGCTGACCGATGCCGATCTGAGCCTGCCGTGGCTGAGCCATCAGCATGCGACCGTTGCGGGACACAAGGCGTTTCTGGCGCGGGTGAGTTTCACGGGCGAATTGGGCTGGGAAATCCATGCCGAAAACGCGGCGATCCCTGCGATTTATGAGGCGTTGATTGGCGCAGGGGTGAAACCCTTTGGCATGTTCGCGCTGAATTCCTTGCGCATCGAGAAGGGCTATCGCGCGTGGAAAGGCGATCTGAGCACCGATTATTCGATGCTGGAAGGTGGGCTGGAGCGGTTCGTCAAATTCGACAAGCCGCAGGAGTTTACCGGCAAAGCAGCACTTTTGGCCGAAAAACAGGCGGGCGTGAAGAAGCGTTTTGTCACGCTGATCGTCGAGGCCAAGGCGGCGGATGCGCCCTATATGTCGACGCTCTGGCATGAGGGGCAGATCGTGGGCGAGACCACGAGCGGTGCTTGGGGATACCGGGTGAATGCCAGCGTGGCCTTGGGCATGCTGCGCGCCGATCTGGCGGTGCCGGGGACGGAAATCGAGGTCGAGATCTACGGGGAACGCTGCCGTGCTGTGGTGCAGCCCGATGCGCCGCTCTGGGATGCGGAGAATGAACGGTTGCGCGCGTGACCCTGCCTGAGACCATGCGCGGCGTGATCCTCACGCGGCACGGCGGGCCTGAGGCATTGGCGTGGCGCGAGGATATTCCGGTGCCACGACCCGGCCCCGGTGAGGTGCTGGTGCGGGTGCGGGCGGCGGGCGTCAACAACACCGATATCAACACCCGTGAGGGGTGGTATGCGGCAGAGGTGACAGGAGCCACGGGCGAGACGGGCGATGGTGTGGAGCGTGGCGGCTGGGCGGGTGCGCTGGGGTTTCCACGTATCCAAGGGGGTGACCTGTGCGGCGTGGTGGTGGCGCGGGGGCCGGGGGTTGAGGGCCCGGCGCTGGGCGCGCGTGTGACCTGCCCCATCAACATCCCGCGCCCGACCGAGGAAAACCCGGTGGGCTTCATCGCGCTCGGGTCCGAGATCGACGGGGCCTTTGCCGAGTATTGCCTGATGCGGGCTGATGACCTTTATGGTGTGAGCGATGTGCCGCTTTCGGATATCGAGATTGCGGCCTTGCCCTGCGGGTTTGGCACGGCGCTTGGCCTGTTGGAGCGTGCAGATGTGGGGCCGGGGCAAGAGGTGTTGATCACCGGGGCCTCGGGCAATGTCGGCCTTGCGGCGGTTCAGCTTGCGGCGGCGATGGGCGCGCGCGTGACGGGCATCGCAGCCGCCGCCAAAGCGGCGGTATTGCGCGAAGAAGGGGCGGCAGAGGTGATCTCGCGCGACGCGCCCTTGCCGCAGGACCATTTTCACGCGGTGATCGACCTTGTGGGCGGTGCGGGCGTTGCCGCGCTGATTGATGCGCTGCGTCCCGGTGGGCATTATGCCGTGGCGGGGGCGATTGCCGGGCCGAGGATCACGGTTGATCTGCGACGGATCTACCTGCGCGATATCACGCTGCATGGCTGCACCTATCAGGCACCGGAGGTCTTTGCCCGACTGATCGAGATGGTGCGCGCGGGGCGCGTGCGCCCCCGGATTGCCGCCACCTACCCGTTGCGCGACATCGCTCGCGCGCAGGCGGATTTTCAGGCCAAGACCCATGCTGGGAAATTGGTGCTTTTACCCCCGGAGGACAAAGAATGACCGAAATCACGCTGCTCGATGGCTCTATCGGGCAGGAATTGGTGAAACGCTCGGGCGACCGGGCGACGCCGCTCTGGTCGACGCAGGTGATGATCGACCATCCCGGTATCGTGCGCCTGGTGCATGACGATTATTTCGCGGTGGGGGCCACGGTGGCCTCGACCAATACCTATGCGGTTCTGCGGGATCGTTTGGCGCGAGTGGGGTTGCAGGACGAGGTGGCGCGGCTCACGGATGTGGCGGTAGGGGCGGCAGTGGCGGCGCGCGATGCGCATGGGTCGGGTCGGGTGGCGGGGGCGATTGGGCCGCTGGTGCAATCCTATCGGCCCGATCTCTGCCCACCTGCCGTTGAAGCGGCGGCGCTTTATGCCGAGAATGTTGCGCTGCTCATGGATCGCGTGGATCTGATCCTGTTGGAAACCATGTCCTCGGTCGATCAGGCGCGGGGCGGGTTGATGGCGGCGGGGCTGAGTGGCCTGCCGGTCTGGCTGGGGGTGACGGTCATGGATGATGACGGCACGCGGCTGCGCTCTGGTGAGGGCTTGGGCGATTTGGCGGCGCTGGTGGCCGAGTTTGGCCCCGAGGCGGTGTTGATCAACTGCACGCGGCCTGAATCCGTGGCGGCGGGGCTGGAGATCCTGCGCGGTTTTGACCTGCCCTTTGGGGCCTATGCCAATGGGTTCACCTGTATCAGCGCGGGCTTTCTTGGGGCGGCACCCACGGTCGACGCGCTGGAGCAGCGGCATGATCTGACCCCGGCTGCCTATGCCGAGTTTGCCATGGGGTGGGTCGCGCAAGGGGCCAGTATCGTGGGCGGCTGTTGTGAAGTGGGCCCTGCGCATATCGAGGAACTGGCGCGGCGGTTGCGGGCGGCTGGGCATGACATCGTCTGAGGCGTTCATCTGGCCGAAAATACCTCGGGGGTGTGGGGGCAGCGCCCCCACCCTCGTATCTTTCATCATCGTTTCATGGGGTTATGAATGACAGATCTTCCAACTCAGGCCCGTGTGGTCATCATCGGCGGCGGCGTCGTGGGCTGTTCTGTGGCCTATCATCTGACCAAGCTGGGCTGGCGCGATGTGGTTCTTTTGGAGCGTAAGCAGCTCACGTCGGGGACCACTTGGCATGCGGCGGGGCTGATCGGGCAGTTGCGCGCGACGGCCAATATGACGCGGCTCGCGCGCTATTCGGCAGAGCTTTATACCGGGCTTGAGGCCGAGACGGGCGTTGCCACCGGGTTTCGGCAGGTGGGATCGGTGTCGGTCGCGCTGACGGGCGAGCGGCTGGAGGAGCTCAAGCGCAATGCCGCGATGGCGCGGGCCTTTGGCGTGCCGGTCGAGGAAATGAGCCCGGCCGAGATCAACGCGCGCTATCCGCATCTTAACCTTGACGGGGTCACGGGCGGTGTCTGGCTGCCCACCGATGGGCAAGCGGACCCGGCCAATATCGCGCTGGCGCTGGCCAAAGGCGCGCGCAACCGCGGCGCACGGGTGCAGGAGCGCGTCAAGGTCACGCGGATTGCCCGTGCGGGCCGCCGGGTGACGGGCGTGGATTGGCAGGGCGAGGATGGCAGTGCGGGCCATATCGCCTGTGAGATGATTGTCAATTGCGCGGGCATGTGGGGGCATGAGGTGGGCCGGATGGCGGGCACCAATGTGCCGCTGCATGCCTGCGAGCATTTCTACATCGTGTCCGAGCCGATTGCGGGCCTTCGCCAATTGCCGGTGCTGCGGGTGCCCGACGAATGTGCCTATTACAAGGAAGATGCGGGCAAGATCATGCTGGGCGCATTCGAGCCCGTCTCGAAACCCTGGGGGATGAAGGGCATCCCGGAGAGTTTTGAGTTTGACCAGCTGCCCGAGGATTTCGACCATTTCGAGCCGATTTTGGAGGCGGCGGTGAACCGGATGCCGATGCTGGCCGAGGCGGGAATTCACACCTTCTTTAACGGTCCGGAAAGTTTTACCCCCGATGATGCCTATCATCTGGGGCTTTGCCCCGAGATGGACAATGTCTGGGTGGCGGCCGGGTTCAACTCGATCGGTATTCAGTCGGCCGGGGGGGCGGGGCATGCGCTGTCGCTCTGGATGGATGCGGGGGAGAGACCGTTTGATCTGGGCGATGTGGATGTGGCGCGGATGCAGCCCTTTCAGGGCAATAAGACGTATCTTTTCGAGCGCTCCAAGGAGACGCTGGGCCTGCTTTATGCCGATCACTACCCCTACCGGCAAAAGGCCACGGCGCGCGGTGTGCGGCGCACGCCGTTTCATGCGCAACTCTTGGCCCAAGGTGCTGTCATGGGCGAATTGGCAGGCTGGGAGCGGGCCAATTGGTATGCCGAGGCCGGGCAGGAGCGGGAGTATCGCTATAGCTGGAAGCGGCAGAACTGGTTTGAGAATACGGCAGCCGAGGTGCGCGCCATTCGCGGGGCTGTCGGTCTCTATGATATGTCGAGTTTCGGCAAGCTGCGGGTTGAGGGAGCCGGTGCCGAGGCCTTTCTCAACCATGTCTGCGGGGCGGATATGTCTGTGGCACCGGGCCGGATCGTCTATACGCAATTTCTGAATGCCAAGGGCGGCATCGAGGCGGATGTGACGGTGACGCGGCTGAGCGAGACGGCCTATTTGGTGGTGACACCGGCGGCGACGCGGCTGGCGGATGAAACATGGCTGCGGCGGCATGTCGGGGCTCACCCGGTGGTGATCACCGATGTAACGGCGGGCGAGGGCGTGTTGGCGGTGATGGGCCCGAAGGCGCGCGATCTTTTGCGCGCGGTCTCGCCTGATGATTTCTCGAACGACGCGCATCCCTTTGGGCAGGCGCGGCAGATCGAGATTGGCATGGGTATCGCGCGGGCGCATCGCGTGTCCTATGTGGGAGAGTTGGGTTGGGAGATCTATGTAAGTGCCGATATGTGCGGCCATGTGTTCGAGGTGCTGCACGCGGCGGGCGCGGATCATGGCCTGCGCCTTTGCGGGATGCACGCGATGGACAGTTGCCGGATCGAGAAGGCATTTCGGCATTTCGGCCATGACATCACCTGCGAGGATCATGTGCTGGAGGCCGGGCTTGGCTTTGCCGTAGCGACAGGAAAGGCCGATTTCATCGGGCGCGAGGCCGTGCTGGCCAAGCGCGCGGCGGGGTTGGAGCGGCGCTTGGTTCAGTTTCGCCTGACGGACCCTGAACCGATGCTCTATCACAATGAGCCGCTGCTGCGGGATGGGGAGATTGTGGGCTATTTGAGTTCGGGGGCTTACGGCCATCATCTGGGGGGCGCGATGGGCCTGGGCTATGTGCCCTGCGCGGGCGAGAGCGCCGAGCAGGTTTTGGCCTCGAGCTATGAGGTCGATGTGGCCGGGGTGCGGGTGAAGGCGGAGGCGTCGCTGAAACCGATGTATGATCCCAAATCCGAGCGCGTGAAGGCGTGAGCGGGGTGGGGGGGCAGCGCCGTCGCCATTGCCGCTTAGACCAATGGCGCGACAATGGCGACGCCCCCAAGGTATTTCGGGCCAGATGAAAGCGGGAGTGGTCATGGCGGGATGGGTCGTGTAAGGCGCGGCCATGAGTGACTATGATCCGCCGACCGATCCGCTGGAGGTGCTGCATGACGATCATGAGATCGTCGTGGTGAACAAGCCTGCGGGCCTGTTGAGTGTGCCGGGCAAGGGCGAACATCTGGCCGATTGCCTGATGGCGCGGGTGCGCGATGTGTTTCCCACCGCGCTGTTGGTGCATCGGTTGGACCGCGATACATCGGGCGTGATGATTTTTGCGCTGACGCCGCATGCGCAGCGGCATCTGGGCCTGCAATTCGAAAAGCGGCAGACGCGCAAGACCTATGTGGCGCGGGTCTGGGGGCGGCTGGAGCCGGAGGTGGGCGTGGTTGATCTGCCCTTGATCGTGGATTGGCCCAACCGCCCGTTGCAGAAGGTGTGCCATGAGACCGGGCGCGCGGCGCTGACGGAATGGCGGGTGCTGCGCGCGAGCGACGAAGAAAGCCGGGTGCGGCTGAGCCCCAAGACGGGGCGCAGCCATCAGTTGCGGGTGCATATGCTGGCGCTGGGCCATGTGATTTTGGGTGACCCTCTTTATGCGAGCGGCGCGGCGCGGGAGCATCCGCGCCTGATGCTGCATTCCGAGGAATTGCGTCTGCGCCATCCGGATGGCGGTGCCGGCGTCAAGTTTCGGGCGGCGGTGCCGTTTTGAGGCCAATGTGGGTCACGGTTTAGGAAAGCCGCCGTGTCAAGAAAAAGGGCCGGGCAAAGATGCCCGGCCCGACCAAGAGAGGAGGTGGCGAGGGGGTTAACCTTGCCATTCTTGCATGGTCTCGAAGTCCTCGACCGTGAGGCTGGTCGTGGCCTGGATCGAAGACGTCACGCTGTCCGCGTCATGGCTCAGGGTGATGTCGTCAAAGTCTACGGCGACCGGCTTTTCGCCCAACCCGAGAAAGCCGCCAACATCGACGATGACATGCTCGACCTGGCCATCATCGGTTACGACAATGTCCGAGATTTCGCCGACATGCTCGTCTGCGCTGTCATAGAGCGCCACGCCTTGAAGGTCCTCGGCGGTGAGGGCCGCGCGTTCGTCGCCGGACAGTTCCGGCATGGTTGCGGCGTCGGCATTGGTGGTTGTGTCCGCCGTGGAGCCAGAATTGGCCTCTGGGGTCGACTTGGTCTCCGATTGGCCGGTGGTCATGTCAGAGGACTCGGTCGCGCTTGGGGCGGTCTGGTCGGTGGTGTCCGACTGCGCCAGAACCGGCATTGCGCTGAGTGCGACGATTGCGGTGGTTGCAAGAATGCGTTTCATGGAGGAACTCCTTTGTCCTGCTTTGATGAGAGGCCGCAGAGTGGCGGCACCCTGTCATTCCAACCATCAGAGGCGCGGAAGGTTTCAAAAAACGGTCAAAATATACTCGTAATCCTGAGGGAACTTTGACGGCTGTTGTGCGTTCTTCGGGGACGTGCCCCCGCCTGTTGCGGGCTGGCCTTTGCGGGTTCCAGATGTGGCGCGCCCTGCAAGATTGGAGTTTTGAACATGCTTGAGATTACCGGCATTGGCGGGATCATTCTGTTGATCCTCGATATTTGGGCTATCATTTCGGTTGTTGGGTCGGGGGCGACCACGGGCAAGAAGGTGCTTTGGGTTGTTTTGATCCTGTTGCTGCCGCTCTTGGGCTTTATTCTGTGGTTGGTGTTCGGGCCGCGGTCTGGGCGGGTGTGACGCCGTCTTTGTGCCAAGGTCGAGGGTATCTTGCCTTTGGTGTCGCCGAATTTTTCAGGGAACCGAACGAAGGGAGGCGCGTTACAAGACCATGGTCAGCGTGATGCGCTGACTGTCCGGAGCCTGACTGTCATCCCCCAGATGCAAGCCAAGCTCTGCCGCACCCGGCCCGTGTCCCTAGGGTGCTTGCCCCCGCCTATCCCGGCGGGGGCATTTACGACAGATCGTCCGGGAAACCGGCCTTGGATTCAACCTCTGATCGGCAGGACCATGACCCAGAGCAGGCCCGCGCAGGGTGATACAGCAGCAGATGCGATTACAGACCTCAAGGTTCTGATTACCGCGGAAGAGGCGTATCCGGCTTTGGAACGTGCCTTTTTGGAGGCGCAGACGGAGATTTCGGCCTGTTTTCGGGTGTTTGACCTGCGGACGCGGTTGCGCTCTGCCGAGGCGCGCGCGATTGGCGCGACGTGGTTTGATCTGGTTGTTCACACGCTTGATCGCGGGGTGTCGATCCGCCTGCTGGTATCCGATTTCGATCCGATCGCGGCGGTGCATCTGCATCGGTTGGCGTGGCAAACACTGCGCCAGATCGCGGCGGTGCGGGAAATGGCGCAGCCAGAGGCGCGCCTCGACTTTACCGTGGCATTGCATGAGGCCAAGAGCGGGATATTGCCCCGCGTGCTGTTCTATCCGCTGGTGCGGATGAAAATCCGCGAGATGGTGGACCGCTGGTGCCACATGACCAAGCCGGAACGCGAGAGGTTCCGGGCTGAGACGCCGCGCTTGCGCAGCCTTTGCCGGGTGGATGACCGGGATCAACTGTGTTTTCCGGCGCGGTTGATGGACCTGCATCCGGCGACGCATCATCAGAAGCTGGCGGTGTTCGACCGCCGTCTGGTTTATATCGGGGGTCTCGATCTTAATGAGCGGCGGTATGATACCAAGCAACATCGCCAAGAGCCGAACCAGACCTGGCATGATGTGCAGGTTCTGGCGACGGGCCCGGTTGCCGAGGCAGCACAGGCACATCTGGAGGGGTTTCTGGCAGCGGTTGCGCGTAAATCCGCGCCGCCGCCCTCTGTGCCGGGATTTTTGCGCACGCTGTCGCGCCGTCGGTTGAGCGCGCCGATGCGGTTGTCACCGCATACGGTGCTGCGCGAGATCGAGCGCGCGCATTTGGCGGCCATCGCCAAGGCGGAGCGGCTGATTTATCTGGAAACGCAATATTTTCGGTATGTGCCGCTGGCGCGGGCCTTGGCGCGGCGGGCGCGGCAATGCCCGGAACTGCGCCTGATCCTTGTGCTGCCAGCGGCCCCTGAGGAGGTGGCGTTTTCGAGTGATCCGGGGTTGGATGGGCGGTTCGGCGAGCATCAGCAGGCGCGTGCGCTGGCCTATCTCAAGGCGGCGTTCGGGCCTGAGCGTTTGGTGATCGCATCGCCGGTGCAGCCGCGCGCCAGCGACAGCGCCGCGCGGGATGCGCTGGAGGGCGCGCCCCTGATCTATGTGCATTCCAAGGTTTCGATCTTTGATGAGGCGGAGGCGATTGTGTCTTCGGCCAATCTCAACGGGCGCAGCATGAGATGGGACACCGAAGCGGGGCTGCATGTGACCCGGCGCGATCAGGTGGCCGAGGTTCGGGCGAAGGTCATGGGCTGTTGGTTGCCAAAAGAGGCGGATGCCTCGTTTCTGGATCTCGAAACCGCCTTTGGCGCGTGGCAGGGCATGGTCGGCAGCAACAGCGTGTTGCCGCCCCGGCATCGTGAGGGATTTCTGGTGGATTACGATTCCGATGTTGCCAAGGCGATTGCCATGCCCCTGCCGGGCATGCCCGAAGAGGTGGTTTAAGGCCCGCTCTTGTCTGGTTCCCCGTCGACTGCGAAGATGTCGAGCAGGGCCAGGGCGATGACCAGAACCGGAATGGCGATGATGCCGCCGATGGGCCCCCAGAGCCAGAGCCAGAACACCAGCGACACGAAGATCAGAAGCGGGTTTACAGAGATGTGGCGTCCGACAAGGGCGGGCGTTGCAAACTGAGCCTCAAGCATGTTGAGCGCGAGAAAGATCGCCGGGGGGGCCAGAACCATCAGATCGTCAAAGGCCACGATGCCCGCCACGAGCAGCCCCGCAGTTACGGTCATCGGCCCGACGTAGAGCACGAAGTTAAGCAGGGCCGCGACCATGGCCCAGACGAAAGGCCCCGGCAGGTTGATCAGCAAGAGTGCCCCGCCCAAGGCCGCGCCAAGGCCGGCGTTTATGCTGGAAATTGCAAGGAAATAGCGGGCCACCAGCCGTTCGGCATTGGTAAAGCGGCGTAGAATATCGGCGGTATCGTCCGGGGTGCCGATCCAGAGCGACAGCCACGCATACATGCCCTTGCGGGTCAGCAAAAAGAAGAAAAGCGTACCGCAAAAGACCAGCGCCTGCGCCAGAACCAGAGGAGCCATGAAGAGCGCACTTGTGATACTTGGGAGGCTGCCGCCTTCCCCGGCGTCCTTTGCGGGGGCTGGAACAGCACCAAGTGCGGCTTCGACCTCTCGGTTGATTTCTTGCAGACCGCGAATGAGGTTGCTGAATTCCGCAATGATCGAGCGGAGTTCGTATTGGATGCGCGGCAATTCTTCGGCGATCTGCCAGATCACGGGTTCGGCTAGGATGGCCAAGATGCCAATGGCCGAGACCCCGAGGATCAGCACGGTGGAGGCGGCGAGGCCTGTGGAAAAGCCGATCCTCTCGAACACATCCGTGACAGGGGCGAGCATGACCCCGGTGACGATGGCCAAGGTCATCGGTGCGAAGATATCCCCGCCGATCTTGAGGGCGGCAAAGCTGAGGATGAGGGCGATCACGATCACCGCCATGCGAAGAGTCGGATCATCGTTGACGAATAATCTGTGCATGACGATGAGAACGCATGAGCGTGCGATTGGTTCCGTGGCGCAGGAAATGAACCTGTGACGGTTTTAGATCAGCGGGCGGGTCATCGGGGTGCGGTCACGGTCAAGTTGGGCAATATCGCAAAGACGGTCACGATCATGCAGCGTCAATCGGCCGTTCTGCCATGTGGCGGCCCCCTGTTCGCGCAGGCGTTTGAGCATCTTGTTGACATGCACCACCGAGAGGCCAAGCGCGTCGGCGAGATCCTGTTGCCGGTAGGGCAGGGGCATATCCGCGCCACGGGTCAGGCCAATCGCCGCGCCGCGATCAAAAAGGCGCACAAAGGCGCGCGCGATGCGCTCGATCCCGCTCATATGACCGAGGATCGCAAGGCTCTCGCCTAGAAGGTGTTCTTCGACGGCGGCAATCCAGGTCAGGTCATAGGCGCGGTCGGGATGGTCGCGAAACAAGGCCCAAAGGCGTTTGCGGTCAAAGACGCAGAGTTTCATATTTGTTGTCGCCTCGACGGAATGTTGCATTTCCTGCATCACCCCTGCCTGTAGCCCGATGAAATCGCCGGGCATCACAAAGTTGATGACCTGTCGTTCGCCCGAGAGCAGGGTCTTGTAACGCAGGCCCATGCCGCGCAGGGCGGTGTAGAGTTGCGGGCTGTTGGAGGCCTCCATCATCAGGGTAGTGCCGCCTTCAACCTCAAGCTCGCCGGTTTTGAAACTTTGCATGAAGGCCACCTCTGCGTTCGTCATTGGCGCAAAGATGGCGCGGTTGCGCAGTGGGCAATTCTGACAATCTGTAACCATGGGAAAACTCCGTCGAGATGTCATAGTTTAATGCAGAAGGTCGGAATATGTTCCAGAAAGAGGGATGTTTGGACCTGATACGATGAAAGAGCCCCTTATGCCCTATGATGAGACGACGCCGCCGGAGCCGCCGGTTTATATCGTCATGGACAGCAACATATTGATTGCAGAGGATCTTTGTGGGTCGCTTCAGGCGGCGGGCCCCTGTCGTGTTCTCAATGTGCCGCACCCGGATGAGTTGATTCGCGCGCTGGACGGTGAGGCGCGTATTTCTGCGGCGTTTCTGGAAATGCGCTATGATCAGGTGCTGGAGGCGGAGCTGGACCGCGCGCTCGCCCTGCGGGGCGCGCGGATCGTGCTGACCATGGGCGAAGACGACGAGATCAAGGTTGTCAAGCAAGGCTGGGCCATGCTTGTGCGCCCGTTTACCGATGACATGGTGCGCGGTGTGTTGCAGCCCTTGGTCAAGGATGTGTGACGCGCTGAGGTCTGGTGACGGGGCGCTAGGAGCGTGGCGCACGCGCGGCGCGACCGGCCTGCAAACCTACGGCAAAGGCCTCGGCGACCTGTAGCAGCGGTTCTTTGGGGGCGGCGGGCTGCGGGGCGGTCTCTGCGTCGGATGAGGGACTGCCAAAGGCCAGAAAGCAGATGCCAAGGAGCAGATAGAGAGCCCCGATCACGGCATGGGCGACAAGCGCGCTCTCATAGGTGGCGATCAGAATCCAGAGCGCCACGGTCAGAAAGGCCAAGCCCGCCATGCCAAAAATCACGCCCGCGACGGTAAAGGCCGCCGCGCGCGCCGCATTGCGCGCCCGACGGCGGAAGTGAGAGACAAGGCCGCTCATCGGTTATTTCCGGCCTGTGAGGAACCCGAGCAAAAAGCCCACCCCGACCGCAAGGCCAACCGCGGCGGCGGGCTGGTTGCGCACGGCGTCGGCCGCCTGTTGGCCCATGTCTTCGGCGCGGTGCTGTGCGGCGTGCAGCTGTTCGGAACCGGCGTCGCGCAGCTGTGACACCTTGCGCCGTGCGCCATCCACCGCCGCATCGCGGGTGGTGCCGCCAAGGCCTGCGAGGGTTTTGGAAATGGCTGAAATATCCTCTCGCAAGGTCGAAATCTGCTGGGAGAGGTGATCCATCTCGTCTTGCGGCGATGTGTCGGCGGATTTTGCCTGTGCCATTGGGGCATCCTTTCATGTTGTTACGATGGGTCAACGCGGAGGGGCGCGCGAGGTTCCGGGAATTCTGGAAAAAAGCGGTTTCTGAGGGAAATGACGGGGCGGCGGGAACCAAACAGGGCCGTGACCGTTGGGTTAGCAATCGAAACCATGTTGCTTTGAAAGGAGATTCCAATGCTTTATTGGGCGCTTGTCTTTTTGGTGGTCGCGCTGATCGCCGGTGTTTTGGGGTTTGGTGGCGTTGCCTCGGCTTCGGCGGGGATTGCGCAGATCCTGTTCGTGGTCTTTCTTGTGTTGTTTGTCGTGGCGATGATCGCACGGGCCTTGCGTGGCCGCGCGCCGTGAGTGAGACGGCATAAGACCCCGCGCGAGTTGCGCGGGGTCTTTTTCTGGCCAGATCAACCCTGAAGGGTTTCGGTGCTGGCAAAGAACATGGCTTGGCTTACGGCGGATTGCACCTGCTCCTCGCTATAGGGTTTGGTGATCAGAAAGGCCGGTTCCGGCCGTTCGCCGGTCAAGAGCCGTTCGGGGAAGGCGGTGATGAAGACGATGGGCCGCTCTCCCAGTTCGTTGAGGATGTGATTGACCGCGTCGATACCAGAGGATTTATCGGCCAGTTGGATATCGGCGAGGATCATATCGGGCGGGTCACGACGGGCGAGTTTCACGGCCTCGTCGCGGGTGCGGGCAATGCCGGTGACGTCATGGCCCATATCTTCGACAATGGCGCGGATATCCATGGCGATGATCGCCTCATCCTCGATGATCATGATGCGCCCGCTGATCGCATTGGTCATTTCGGTGCGGGCGATGCTGAGGAGCGTGCTGACCTCGTCTGCGGTGCCGCCGATGATCTGTGCGATATCGGAGACGCGAAACCCCTCGATGCTGTGCAGCAACAGCGCCTCGCGGGTGTTCGGGGTGAGGGTGGACAGCCGCCATTGCGCGCGTGCCTCGGGGGAAGAGGCGCTGTCAGCCTCGGCGATGGGGGCCCCGGAGGATATCCATATCTGATGAAAGGCATGGAAGAGCGCAGGTTTCGGCGCAAGACCGGCATTGAAGACAGTGCGATCTTCGAGCAGGGCCTCGAGCGTGGCGAGCGCGTAGTGATCGCCCGTCTGCTGATTGCCGGTCAGGGCGCGTGCATAGCGGCGCAGATAGGGGAGGTGTTCGGCGATCTGAGTGCTCAGGTCTGGCTGGCGCGGTGTGTCCGTCATGTCTGTCCTCAAAAATGTATCCTTTGAGGGAACCAAACGCCGAGCTGCGTGTTATGTTCCCGACCGGGTGCAGAAAAGTGCCGTTCTCTTAGTGGCAGATGAATAGGCGAAATGGAAAAGAATCGCAGGACCAAGAAATTGACGCAAACGATCGACGAGAATCTCCGGCGTGCCTATGCGGACACGGCCAAGGAGCCCGTACCGGACCGCTTTATCAAGCTGCTGGAGCAGCTGCGCGAGCAGTCGGGCGAGAAGCAAAAGCCGTCTGGTGACGAGTCGTGATGGATTCTCAGACGCCCCAAATGGACCCGCGCGACGAATTGATCGGGCATTTGCCTGCAATGCGCGCCTTTGCGTTGAACCTGACGCGCAATTCCGCGACGGCGGATGATCTGGTGCAGGATGCGGTGGTCAAGGCGTGGGGCAATTTTGACAAGTTCAAGCCCGGCACCAATCTGCGCGCGTGGTTGTTCACCATTCTGCGCAACACCTATTATTCCTTGTATCGCAAGCGTCGCCGCGAGGTCGAAGATCCCGATGGCAAGATGGCTGGGCAATTGTCGGAAAAGCCCGCGCATGACGGGCATCTGGCGATGACGGATTTCCACGCGGCCTTTGCGCAATTGACCGATGAGCAGCGCGAGGTTCTGGTTCTGGTGGGCGCAGAAGGCTTTTCCTATGAGGAGGCCGCCGAAATGTGCGGCTGTGCGGTGGGCACAATCAAGAGCCGCACCAACCGCGCGCGCAAACGGCTGGCGGAGTTGATGCATCTGGATGATGAGGATGAGTTGGCGATGACCGATGCCGCGACGATGGCCGTTGTAACCGGAACCTCTGTTGCATGAGGTTGCGTCTGGCTGCGCTGAGCGGGCTCTGGACGCCTAATCTGGCGCTGCAATTGGGCATTGGGTTGAGCCTTGCCATTCTGCCGCTTGGTTTTGTGTCGGTCTATCAGACCTATAAGGTTCTGGAAGAACGGCAGGCCCTGTCGGAAACCGCCCTTTTGGAGCAGACCCAGCAGGCCGTGTCAGAGAGCCGCGACATCATCCAATCCGCGCTGAGCACAGCCGAGACGCTGGCGATCACGGTATCGGTCTTTGATACCGCTGAGGCGACCTGCGATGCGGTGATGGCGCGGGTTGTGGAAGAGAGCCCGATCTATAGTTTTGCGGGGTTTGTCGATGACGCGCTGTCGCTGGTCTGTGCGTCGAATGGCGGGCGGCAAGACCTGAGCAATCTTGCGTCCATCCGCTCTGAGCTTACGGGGCGGCGGACCGAGATTTTGATGCATCCGCTGGAGTTCATCGGGGGGATTGCCACGGTCAGCGTGGCGGTTCCGGTGTTCGCGGCGGGGCAATTTCGGGGAACGGTCTGGATCGCGGTGCCGATCAGCGCCTTGAATGACCAATTGTCGACGGTGGTGCCCGATGTTGATCTGGTGCTGTTTCAATCCGAGGGCGAGATTGTCGCCACGGCGGAGTTTTCGGATTTTCGGCGCTCGGTTTTGCCGGCCTCGCATGGGTTGCAGGATCTGGCCGATACCGGGCGGCAGACGTTTCGCGATGTGAATCAGGATGGCAATACTCGCGATTTTGCGGTGGTGCCGATTGTGGGCGACCGGGTATTGGCGCTGGGCAGTTGGGAGCCGCGACATAGGAGCGGATTGCTGCCGGGGTATGAGGGCACCTTTGCGCTTTATCTGCCGCTGGCCATGTGGGTGATCACGATCATCGTGGCCTATATCGGGGTCAATCATCTGGTGATCCGGCATGTGCGCCGTCTGCGATCCTGGATGCGGCTATACGCGGCGGGGCGCGGCGATCTGGACAAGGCCCGGCTGGACAATGCGCCCGAAGAGTTGGAGGTGGTGGCCGAGGCATTTCGGGCGATGACGCGGCGGCTGTCAGAGCAGGAGCGGCGGCTGGAAGAAGACCTGAACGAAAAAACCGTGCTGTTGCGCGAGGTGCATCACCGGGTCAAAAACAATCTTCAGCTTATCTCAAGCATGCTCAACATGCAGATCCGCGCCACAGGCAGTCTTGAGGCCAAGCATCTTTTGCGGCGGGTGCAGGATCGGGTGATGGCGCTGTCGGCGATCCACCGATACCTTTATCTGGCGCGCAAGCTGTCGCTGGTGCGGGCCGACAAGCTGCTTGAAGATATCATTCAGCAATTGGTTATCGTCGGAACCTTGGACGATAGAGGGCGGCAGATCGCGGTGACAACCGCGCTGGAGCCTGTGGAAATCAGCCCGGATCAATCGGTGCCCCTGTCTCTTTTGACGACAGAAGCTGCGATCAATGCCGTGAAATACTGCGGCATGACCAGTGGCACCGATGCCTGGATCAACATCGCGTTGAAAGCGGTCTCGGGGGATAGTTTTTGCCTGAGCGTTGTGAACTCGCGCGCGCCAGATGGGCAGGCTGCGGAGGAGGCTGAGGTGACGCCGATTGATGGGTCGGGGCTGGGATCGAAGCTGATCGAATCCTTTGTGGCCCAGTTGAACGGCACGCTTGAGATTTCCCCGCAACCGGACCGGTATGAGCTGCATGTAGTCTTTCCGATGACATGGCCCACGCAGGACGAGGACGACGCCTGAGTTTGCCGGAAATATGCGGAGCGGCGGGAACCGAATAGGCCGCGCTGCGTTGTCCTTGCACAAGAAATCAAACGGAGAACGCAATGACACGTGCAAAACTTTCCCTCATTTCGCTGCTCTTTATGGGTGTTCTGGCAGGCTGCGAGACGGTCGAGGGTGCCGGTCGCGACATCGAGGATGCCGGACAGGCGGTGACGGGTGCATCGCAGGATGTGCAGAGCTAACCGTTTGATCCAAAAGTGTAAAGCATATGAGGCGCGCATCTGGTGGATGGGCGCCTCAGGTGCATTCAGGGGCGGGCCACGGTTACCAAATCACGAGGGTTGCGACGCCGGTCGCGACCCCGACGGCCAAGAGCATCCCGAGCAAGACCAAGAGACCGTCGCCGACAAACATGCCAACGGCGAGCGCGGTAATCACCACGCCCAAGATCGACGAAGTGAAGGGGATGAGTTCGAGGAATGGCATTACCGCGCCCAAGATCAGGCAGAACAGCTGTGGCAGGATCACCAGCGGCTCTGTCACCAGACTGTGCAGCCGCCGGCGCGTGACCCGGTCAAGCCAGCGCGCGGGGATGCGAAACCAACGATAGGCCTCTCGCACCCGGCTTGTGCGCAGGCGGGCAGCGCGGCTCCAGCGTGGTAGCCAGAGCGATGAGCGGTGGACCATCTGCTGCAAAGAGACCGCCGCGATGATCAGCCCGCACAGGGTGGTAAAGCCGGGCACCCCGCTGAGCGGCGAGACCAGCGCCAAGGCGGGCAGAATCAGCAGAGGTGCGAAATTGGCGCGGCCGAGCGTATCCACGATATCCCCCACGCTGGTGTAATCCCCGGTCAGCGCATCCCATCCCTGCTCGACCAGATCGGCCGCTGTTTCATGATCCGGTGCTGCATCCTTTGGCATGTCTGGCGCTGTGCTCCTGCTCTGGCCTGTATCTGGTCTTTGGTCGTTGTCTGGAAGAATAACGCCGTGATGGCCCTGTGGTTCCGGCGTTTGGATCGGTCCGGCATGCATCGGTTTTGGCGGAGTATTCAGGTTTTTGGGAACCATACCAGAGGGCGCGCGTTCTTTGAGCACATCACGCCACAAGGGCGTGCGTGTCACCGGCCCGCCGCATGTGATGCATTGCGGGTTTGATACGACCCATAGAAGGAGACTTTGCAATGAAACGGCTTCTCACGACAGCACTTTTCACCGGGATGACTTTGGCCAGCGTTGGCCCTGTTCTGGCCATGGAGAAGACCCTCTCGGGCCTTGACGTCAAGGTGGATCTCAGCGCTTACGCGGACAACAATGTTCTGAAATACTGGCCGACCCTTGAGGCGGACCTTGCCACGGCGATTGCGTCGAAAGTGACGCTGAATGATACCGCTGACGCGCCAAGAATCGCAGTTGAAATCAACAAAGTGGCGATTGATGGCGATACGATGCTGCCGGATACCGGCGAGTTCAACCAGCTGGAAGGGACGGTTTCGACCTTTGAGGGGCTCAACGATGCCGTTGCCACCAATGCCGATAGTCTGGAGAATCCCGATGAACAGATCGGCAGCTATGCGTTGCAAATGACCGCTGTCACCGGCGATACCCCGGCCCCGGAAGGTTGGGTTACGATCGAGCCGTCGCAAGACGATTTCTACATGGCCCTGGTCGATGCCTATGCAACAACCGTGGTCGAGCGTCTGGACGATTGATCCGGTTTAGGGCGGCGATACGGGGCGTGGCGCAGGTCTGCGCCCCAGTTTGAGCCGATAGGCCCAAAAAAACGAGAGGGCGGCGACATATCGGTCGCCGCTCTTGGCCATTCAGCGCTATTGCACGCGCGCTGAATGGCGCATCGCATCGGGTTTCTTAAGCCCATTTTTTGAGTAGTGGTGAGCCGTGCAGGATTCGAACCTGCGACCCACTGATTAAAAGTCAGTGAGATACGTAAGTTCATGAAAAGTTCCAGATTGTTCGAAGATATTCGGAGACGGCTATTTTTTATAATAATTCAACAGCTTACTTGAAGTTTTCTTGACCTGGGCGTTCAAAAGCTGTTCGGTAGTGGCTGATTACATTCGGTAAGTTCCAACTACTTGTGCGGCCCACGTGCGGCCCAGCAGAGGCCTAAATGCGCAAAAAGCTAACTGATCAACTTATCAAATCGACCAAGCCTCCAGCAGAAGGTCGAACCGTCTTAACAGACACGGAACGGGCTGGCCTCCGCTTCCGAATCACCGCATCCGGGTCAGCTACCTTTCTGTTGGAAAAAAAGATCAAGGGCGGAAAGCGCCGCGCATTCACGCTTGGATCCTATCCTGCAATGAGCCTAGCCGACGCGAGGGCAGAAGCTCTGCGTATCGAGCTTGAAGCTCAGATGGGAATCGATCGCGTTGAAGCAGCTCATGCTCAGAAAGCCACTCATGCTTCCGAGGCATTAGCTGCACGAACCGTAGGGAATATTCTAGATGTTTACATCGCCAGCCATATCGACAGGAATCTGAAAGAAGGTCAGTCGCGGGAGGAACGCAAACGGCAGTTAACTGTCAGCTTGTCCCCCTACTTGAGCTCACGAATGGACCAGCTATCGCGTGCCGACCTGCAAGGGATCGTTGATGGTAAAGCAGACGAAGGAAGGATTCCGATGGCTAACCGTCTCCATGCAGCGATCTGCGCTTTTACCGGTTGGGCCTATCGACGCGGACACATTGAGAGCGACCCGGGAGCAAGCGTCCAGAAGGCTGGGCGAGAGGAATCGCGAAAGAGAACCCCTACAATCGAGGAGGTCAGAGAAGTCTGGCATGTCTCCTACAGCTGCGGCCCTCTATGGGGGCCTTTCTTCCGAATGTGCATCTTGACCGGACAGCGTTCACGCAACGAGGTCCTTCGGATGGAGTGGGCTTGGGTGAACCTCACAAAACAGCGACTCGAGATTCCCACGACGAAGAATCGTGAACCACATATCGTGCATCTGACAAAGGCAGCCTTGCAGGAATTGGAAGCAATCCGCAAAGATCAGAACCAAAAGCAACTGATCACACGATTTGTGTTTACCACAACTGGAGGAACGCCTTCGTCTGGCGTTTCTAAGGCAAAGGAAAGACTCGATAACGAAATTGCGAAAATCCGTGCAGAAAGTGGTATCAAAGAACAGTTTGAGCCATGGGTTCTGCACGACTTGCGGCGCGCGCAAGCCACGAATTTAGCTGAAGCAGGTTTTCCTGAAGCTGTTGTGGACCGGATACAGAACCATGTTGCGGTCGGCAGCCGTCCTTCGGCCGTAGCATCTGTATACACGCTGGCAAAGCTTCTACCCGAGCGCGCCCGTGCGTTGGACTACTGGGCGCAACAGATTGAGGATGTTCCAATTCAAGTAATTCCGTTTCTATCGAGCCGTTGAACTCGCCAAAAGCTCATGAATCGCTTTGGCGAGATGTCTTGGCAACGGCATAGCTCAAGTGTGTGAGAACGGCAGTGCAAAAGTTGGCCACGGAAGTGGCGTGATAATCTCGCTGCGGGCAGCGTAAAATGTTGCCACCTTGGCCCTTTCTGTTTGCAGGGAGGGCGGGAGATTTTAGTCGTGGATTTATATTTGAAGGTCCGCCTCGCGCGTCGGGGCGGTATGAGCGAACGTGCGGCCGCCAGCCATTTCGGGATCTCGCGTGCGAGCGTGAAGAAGATGATGATGTTTTCGGTCCCGCCCGGTTATCAGCGAAGGGCTGAGATCAAGCGGCCCAAGCTGGACGGGTTCACCGACTTCATCGACCAATGGCTGCAAGACGATCTGAACCGTCCCCGCAAACAGCGCGACACCGCCAAGCGCATTTTTGAACGGCTGCGGGACGAGCACCAGTTTCAAGGCGGTTACACGACGGTCAAGAATTACGTCCGGGAGCATGGGCGGCGCAGTCGCGAGATGTTTGTCCCGCTGACGCATGCCCCCGGCCATGCCCAAGCGGATTTCGGCGAAGCCATGGTGGTGATTGGGGGTGTGGAGCAGAAAGCGCATTTCTTTGCGCTGGATCTGCCTTACAGCGATGCCTGCTTTGTTCGGGCTTACCCTGCGGCGGTCTCGGAGGCTTGGGTCGATGGCCATGTCCACGCCTTTGCCTTCTTCGGCCGGGTTCCGCAGTCAGTTCTCTACGATAACGACCGGTGCCTTGTTGCGAAGATCCTGCCGGACGGCTCGCGCAAGCGGACCAAGCTGTTCAGCGGGTTCCTGTCGCATTACTTCATCCATGATCGTTATGGTCGTCCGGGCAAGGGCAATGACAAAGGTGCCGTCGAGGGTCTGGTCGGATATGCCCGGCGCAACTTCATGGTGCCTATCCCTCAGTTTGCGACATGGGAGGCGTTCAATCTCTGGCTGGAAGAGCAATGCCGCAAGCGCCAGACGGATGTCTTGCGCGGGCATAGCGACAGCATCGGGCAACGTCTGGCGCGCGACCTTGACGCGATGATGGATCTGCCAGCGTCTCCGTTCGATGCCTGTGATCAGTCCAGTGGCCAGGTGAACTCACAATCCCTGGTGCGTTACAAAACCAATGATTACTCGGTGCCGGTTGCCTATGGCCACCGTGATGTCTGGATCCGGGGCTATGTCGATCAGGTTGTCATCGGCTGTGGTGGTGATGTGATTGCGCGCCACCCCCGGTGCTGGGACCGCGAAGACATGGTCTTTGATCCTGTCCACTATCTGCCGCTGCTGGAGCAAAAGACAGGGGCTCTGGATCAGGCTGCCCCGTTGGTGTCATGGGAACTGCCAGAGGAATTTGCGACCCTGCGCCGCTTGATGGAGGCGCGCATGATCAAGGCGGGGCGGCGTGAGTATGTGCAGGTCTTGCGGTTGCTGGAGACGTTCGAGATGGCGGACCTGAATGTCGCCGTCAAAAGCGCACTGCGCATCGGGGCGATTGGGTTTGACGCCATCAAGCATCTTGTCTTGTGCCAGGTCGAGAAACGGCCAGCCAAACTGGATCTGGATGTCTATCCGTATCTGCCAAAGGCCAATGTCGGAACGACGTCAGCGGCCAGCTACATGTCTCTGATGAAGCGGGGGAAAGCGGCATGACACAAACGCCGCAAATCCTACTGGACCATCGGCTCAGATCCCTCCGCCTGCCAACGGTGCTGCGAGAATATGGCAAACTGGCCCGCCAATGCGCCATGGAGGGACATGACCATGTTCAGTTCCTCGCACGTTTGGTCGAATTGGAAATGATCGACCGTGAACGACGGATGATCGAACGACGGATCAAGGCCGCCAAGTTCCCGGCCGTCAAAAGCCTGGACAGCTTCGAGTTCAAGGCGATCCCGGCCTTGAACAAGATGCAGGTGCTGGAACTGGCGCGCTGTGAATGGATCGAGCGGCGCGAGAATGTCATCGCCCTTGGCCCAAGCGGAACCGGCAAAACGCATGTCGCCTTGGGTCTTGGCCTCTCGGCATGCCAGAAAGGCCTGTCCGTTGGATTTGTCACCGCCGCAGCGCTTGTTCATGACCTGATGGAGGCCAGAGACGAACGCAGGTTGCTGCGGCTTCACAAGCAGCTGGTGGGTTGCAAGCTGCTGATCATCGACGAGTTGGGCTTTGTGCCGCTCAGCAAAACCGGCGCCGAGTTGCTGTTTGAGCTGATCTCCCAACGCTACGAGCGCGGCTCCACGCTGATCACAAGCAACTTGCCCTTCGACGAATGGACCGAGACCTTTGGATCAGAACGCCTCACCGGCGCACTCCTCGACCGCCTGACCCACCACGTCAACATTCTGGAGATGAATGGCGAAAGCTACCGTCTTGGCCAGAGCAAGGCGCGTCAGGAAACGCCCAAGGCCTAAACCTCAATCAGCACAGATTGGCCCTGACGGGCCAAAGCATCCGGGCAACCACCAGCTCTGTGATAAGCGCGGTCGCCCGGATGCTGGCGCTCGTTTATACGCTGGTTACCCCAACCCCAAAGTGGCAACATTTTGCACTGCCCTTTGGCTCAATTTTACTATGCCGTTGACAGGACGAGCGTGAGGAAATGGCAATTGAGAGAATTGAAAGTGCATTTCGAGAACGCAACTCTTTGATTTCCTCAACTGGCCGAGCGATTTCGGAAGCGGCGACAGGCATGGGAAATACGGCGGCTTTGACAGCCCGAACTGTTGGAAAATCCACCTCTACTGCGCTTTCCAATGCTGCGGATACGGCAGCCCGCGCTCGCAAGGTAACAGCGAGCTACATTGGTGCGAAAATTTGGCGGCGCGATTGAAGCCTTAAAGAGGCAGAGGAGGCCGCATCGTTGCCCAAGGCGAGATCGCTCCCAAAACGCTCGTTTTTTGGCACATGTAGAAACGTCCCTATTTGACGCTTCCAAAAACCCCGTTCGAAACACAAGAAGTTTTTGAAGGGTTTTGGTTCGCTGGTGACAGCGGACATCGGCGCATATCGCAGCATCCGTCAAAGTGGGCTCAAACCGGGATTTCACCGCGCTGTCCACGAAGGTCCGTGAACTGGACATTGACCTCCACGCCCTGCCTGAAATGACCCGCTTCAGGAATGAGGTTTGAACCTCAGAAACAGGCGCTCGCTTCGCGCTCCAAGGCTGCGGTTAAGTTAATATATGGATGAGGCCCGAAACTGATGCGCGAAACACCAAGGGCAGCCACGTCACTGATGCTTTCCGGATCGGCTGCCATCATCACGTTGACAGGGAGAACGACTCTTTCGCAGATCTGCAGGATCAACGTTTTATCTGTCAGTCCTGGCACAAAGAAACCGTCTGCGCCCGCTTCGGTATAGGCAGCAGCGCGTGCCAAGGCATCATCGAGCAAACCTTCAGGCTCCGCATCCGGTGCAGCTTTCAAGAAAACGTCTGTGCGGGCGTTGATGAAGACTGGAACACCCAGGCTATCGGCTGCTTCACGGACAGCGCGCAAGCGCGCCACCTGATCCTCGATGCTGTATAGGCCCTTGCCGTCCACCACCTGATCTTCAAAGTTGAGGCCTACAACGCCAAGCGCCAGCAGACGGCGGACGTTCCGGCTGACCGTTTCCGGATCAGCCGCATAGCCACCCTCGAAATCCACTGTGACTGGAATATCCACGCTGCACGTGATCCTTGCCACCACCGCCAGCGCGTCATCAAGTGGGAGCACTTCCCCATCCTGATAACCCTGAGCCGCCGCCACTGACCAACTTCCGGTCGCTATGGCTTTCGCGCCAGCCGCTGCGACCGCCTTCGCGCTGCCTGCATCCCAGATGTTGAAGAGGATGAGTGGATCATGAGGGGTGTGCAGGCTGCGGAAAAGTTCGGCCTTGTCGATCTGTGATGTCATTTGATTGTCTCTTTCTGCGATGTCTTGAGGTGCCGCTCGATCTCGATCAGCCGCTGTTTTCGCCAGAGGCCTCCGCCATAGCCGGTCAGTGAGCCGTCCGCTCCGATCACGCGGTGGCACGGGATCATCAGTGCGATCTGGTTAGCGCCGTTGGCGCGCGCTACCGCCCGTGTTGCCGTAGGTCGCCCAATCTGGCGAGCGATATCTGAATAGCTTCGCGTCTCCCCGGCGGGGATCTCTCGAAGTGCTGCCCAGACCTGTTTCGTGAAGGCGCTGCCTGCCATGGCCAACGGCGTCAGAAAGCAGCTTGATCGGCCTGCAAAGTAGTCTGCGAGCTCCTCCGCAGCCTGTTCAGCTGCCGGAAGAGCGCCAATCCCGATCCCTTCCTTTGACGCTGCCTGCAATCGCGCCAGTTCGGCAGGCAGACCTTTCCGGTCCACGAATTCTAGTAAATGCAAATGGCTGCGACTGCTGACTGCGATCATGTCACCCAGCGAGGTCGGTATCCACGTTGCGCGCAGCAACCGGTCAGCGCGCAAATCAGCCGGGGCGCATCCGAGAAAACGCGCAAAAGCCGCCCGAAACGCACTTGAGGACTCAAAGCTTGCATCATGTTGGGCGGTGATGATCTTGCCGCCTGTGGCCAGCGTCTCAAACCCTTCGCGAAGACGGCGCTGGCGTGCCATCTCGAGAAAGGTCATGCCGAACTGCCGCTTGAAGGAGCGTCGCACAGTAGAAAGATCGTAGCCGAGCTGTTCGATATGCTCTTCCGACCAGCGCAGGTCAGGGCGTTCATCCAGCGCATGAAGAAGCGCTGCGATGGTCGGATCAGCCAAGGCGGCGGCTTGGAGCGGATGGCACCGCTTGCAAGGACGATAACCCGCCTCGATACATTCGCCAATCGTGGCGAAGAAAATGCAGTTTTCTTGGTTCGGTTTGCGGGCCGGACAAGTCAGCCGACAGAATATGCCAGTGGACGATACGCACACAAAGGCTTGCCCATCGAAACGGTCATCGCGGGCAAGCAGCGCAGCATAGAGAGTCGAGTGGTCAGGGAGATCAAATAACATATGCCACGTCTACCACCGCAAACTGTCCCACGTCGCCGGTTTTCAGGCGTCTATTCTGTTTCCTGACGGAGTGGACAAGAACGACTGGTCATAATGCGTTGGTCAAAAACGGTTTGAGGGAACCTGTGCTCGCTCCCTAAATCATGATTACGAAACAGTTAGTTTCTTGGTCTTCGGATTATATATTGTGTCTATACTCACCAAGTCCAGTTTACCGACGTTGTGAAATTGGAGGATTGAAAAAATGGGAAAAGGTCAAGGTAACGGTGGTGGCTGGCCAAGTCAGACGGGAAACCCATCCGGAGGCGGGCGTTCAAACGGATCGTCCAGTGGGGGCAAAGGTAAGTAATATTCTTATGGCTATCCATTTCTTGGATAGCCAGTCCATTATGAATCGAGAGGCCTGTTTATGCACACATCGGACGGCAGGAGATGACGATGACAAAGAAAAGTAGCTTTACGGACAAAGAACGTGCCGCATGGCACGATGACCGCCGCCACAAAAGCCAAGGGGATGCAGACGCAGGAATTTTTTCCGTCAGTGGCAATACCTGTATTCATTGCGGCACACCCCTTGATCGGGATATTCCTGACGGCTACGAAGCCGCGCTATGTGATGCCTGCGCCTAGGTCGCGCTCGCTTGGAATTCCATAGTCAGAGGTGGCTCGAGAAAACTGAACAGCCGGGATAGGTGGAATTTCCGCGCAACAGCAGCAAGATGCTGCGAGCGAGGAGATGACCATGGCGAGACGACCACGCCGGAACCACAGTCCGGCATTTAAGGCGAAAGTGGCTGTTGCCGCGATCAAGGGCGAGAAGACCCTGATCGAACTGGCACAGGACTTTGATGTTCACCCCAACCAGATCAAGCAATGGCGGGACCAGTTGCTTGAAGGTGCGACCGGGGTATTTGGCGATGGGCCGAAAGCCGAAGCTGAACCGGCCATTGATGTGAAGACGCTGCATGCGAAGATCGGAGAGCTGACGTTGGAGAAGGATTTTTTGTCCGGCGCGCTCGGCAAGGCGGGTCTGTTGCCGAGCGCAAAACGATGATCGACAGCAGTGCAAAGCTGAGCGTCAGCCGACAGGCCATTCTGCTGGGGATCAGCCGGGGCAGTGTCTACTACCAGCCACGCCCGGTCTCGGACGTCGATCTGAAACTGATGCACCGGATCGACAAACTGCACACGGCATTCCCCTTTGCGGGCAGCCGGATGCTGCAGGGCATGCTGGTGCAGGAGCAGTTCAAGGTGGGGCGATTGCATGTCGGCACACTGATGAAACGCATGGGGATCGAGGCGCTCTATCGCAAACCGAACACCTCGAAACCGGCACCTGGACACAAAATCTATCCCTACTTGCTGCGAAAGCTGCCCGTGACGCGACCCAATCAGTCTGGGCGATGGATATCACCTACATCCCGATGGCACGTGGCTTCATCTACCTCGCCGCCGTGCTGGATTGGTTCACACGTCGTGTGCTGTCCTGGCGCGTGTCGATCACGCTGGAGACCGATTTTTGCATAGAAGCGGTAGAGGAGGCATTGGCGCGGCACGGCAAGCCCGACATCTTCAACACCGACCAGGGCAGCCAGTTCACCTCCATCGAGTTCATCAAGGTGCTGGCTAGTCGGGAGATAAAGATCAGCATGGATGGCAAAGGCGCCTGGCGCGACAACGTCTTTATCGAGCGGTTATGGAGGACCATCAAATATGAGGAGGTCTACCTGCACGCCTATGCAAACGTCCCCGAGGCACGCACATCGATCGGACGTTACATCGGTTTCTACAACGGGCGACGCCCACATTCATCGCTTGACGGCAAAACCCCCGATCAGGCTTACTTCAACCCGCTGATGCCGGTATCGGTCGCAGCGTAACAGAGGCGGAAATCCACTTAAGGAACCCTGGGAACCTGTTCAGACAGACCGAGCCACCTCTGTCTAAATTCTCCAGAAACTATCCGTTTTGGCACGCCATCAAAAGCCGTAGTTTGATGCTTCCACAAACCACATTCACCCAAATGATTTTTGAACGTTCTCTCCTCCACAGTGACAGCAGGCCTAGCCGCGATGCAGAAACGCGGTAAAGTGGGCTCGAAGCAGCCTTGCGGCGGTGCAGCACTCGGTTTTCCACCTGGGGCACCGCAGACTGAGTTTCAGCGCCACTTCGGTTGACCGCTCCCAGCCCCGGAGCGGACGTGGTTACCGCAACGTTCGCGATTGCATAAGTTGACGTATTGGGCGGTGGCCTTCCGCTCGCGGCATCGACTACGAACGACAGCAATACGCAATGAACGGCCAGTGCAAAGGTGCGAACCCTGATTGGAAACTGTTGCTGATCCTTTGGCTTGTAGGCCACGTTGATCCGAAGGTACTCCTCCTCGCGGGCTTAATCCTCCAAAAGCCAGTTGTGCAGAGAGCACGCTGCCATGGGCGTTTCCGCGACAGCGAACTTCTGCGACACCTGTTCGAGACGACTGTCGCGCGCTGCATCGCGGAGGGTCTGGTCAGTGGCCAACGCATGGCCATCGACGCCAGCCTGATCGAGGCGGATGCCAACAAGCAGAACTCGACACCGAAGGACGACTGGGACGCGGCGCGGATTGATCCGGCGGATGCACCCCGTGCGGTGCGCGAGTATCTCGACACGCTGGACGAGGCAGCATTCGGTGCGGCCAGCGAGGTCCAGCCCAAGTTCACCTCGCATTCGGACCCGGCCAGCCAGTGGACCGCCGCGCGCAAGGGGCCCGCTTTCTTCAGCTATTCCGACAACTACCTGATCGACACGGATCATGGCGTGATTGTCGATGTAGAAGCCACAAGGTCGATCCGGCAGGCCGAGGTCGGATCGACCAAGACCATGCTGAAGCGGGTGAAGGCCAGGTTCGATCTGCACCCCGAACGCCTGATCGCGGATACGGCTTACGGCACCGGACCGATGCTGGGCTGGCTGGTCGATCGCAAGATCGCGCCGCACATCCCGGTTATAGACAAGTCCGGACGCAACGACGGCACTTGGACGCGGACAGAGTTCGAGTGGGACGCCGAGAACGACCAATATATCTGCCCCGAGGGCCATGAGCTGAAGCAGTTCCGCCGCAACTACTCGGACCCGAACCGGGGACCAACCGGCAAGGGCACAGCCCGTTACCGCGCATTGAAGGACGTCTGCCAGGCGTGCCCATCCAAAGCCAAATGCTGCCCCAACGCCGAGGCGCGCAAGATCACCCGCGAAGAGCATGAAGACGCCCGCCAAGTCGCCCGCGACATCGCCAAGACCAATCAAGGAGACAAGCGATGATGACCAGACACGCAATGAGAAGGTGCCAGCAACGCGGTATCACAATGGACATGATAAACATGGTTCTAGATGAGGCGGATGCGGAAGCGCAGGTTGGCGACAATGGTCAGCTTTCAGATTCTGTTTAGAAAAATGTTGGTTCGGTCAAGGTCAATACGCCCTCCCGCAACCACCTCAACCGAACCAACACGCAAAATGGCATCAGCCCCAGGCTGAGCCAGCCCCACAAGGGCTGTGATCGCACCGTCAAGGTCGATCCGAACGCCGCTTGCCGTCTCGTGCACTGTCACGGATTGGATGAGCCCGCGAATGGTCTCCAGCGCCATGGGGCGGATCTCCGGATCGGCCAAAGTGAGCCGGGCCAGCTGATCAGGCCATGGTATGGCTCTGGACTTACAAAAACGAGCGACCCAACATGGGCATCGGCGGCATAACACCCGCAATGACACTGAAAACAGCCGCGTAAATTCTACGGCTGAGCCCCATTAAAAATGGGGGATTACCGATTTTGGTCTTCATTGCGACTTTTTTGTGTGCAACACACAACAAAGTAATTCTTTTCGTAGGATTAACGTGACACAAAAATTTAACTTCATCTCCGGTCTGCCACGTTCCGGGTCAACGCTTCTTGGCGCGATCCTGAGGCAAAATCCTCGTTTTGCGGCCGGAATGTCATCCCCAGTTGCCTCCTTGTTCGAGAACGTGGTCTCCCAAGTGTCATCCGGGACCGAGCTTGCGAATATGGTGAACGAGGCACAGCGCGCACGTATCCTCAGGGGGCTCTTCGACAGCTATTATGCCGAAAGCCAAGCCGAGGTGATCTTTGATACCAACCGGGCCTGGACGGCGAAGCTTGCCGAACTTATGACCCTCTTTCCAGACGCACGGTTGATCTGCACAGTTCGCAATGTTGCATGGGTTCTCGACAGCCTAGAGCGACAGTTTCGGTCATCGACCTTTGAAAACACAGGCCTGTTCGGCAATGCGGCAGAGCGGGCGACGGTCTATACCCGGACGGATGCGCTGGCTTCTGCGAACCGTCTTGTCGGTTTTTCCTATCAGGCATTGCGCGAAGCGTGCTGGAGCGACCACGCCGACAGGCTAGTCATCGTCGATTACGACATGCTTACGCTCCGGCCCCGCGACGTCCTGAAGCTGATTTATGAGTTCATAGATGAGCCGTGGTTCGAACATGACTTCGAACAAGTCGAATACGCGGCGGAAAAATTCGACACGGCCCTCGGCCTTGCCAACCTTCATACGGTCCTCCCCAAGGTCGAGGCGAAATCGCGCCGCACGATCCTGCCACCGGACCTTTTTGAAAAATACGCTTCGCTCGACTTCTGGCAGAACCTCGAAAACTGCCGTTCCTTCCGCATCGTTCAACAATCGTCAAGCGCGAACCCAACAGGTTCGGTTGGGCCAAAGCACTAATCAGAGGACTATTCATGGCCACCTTTACAGTTACGACTCTTGAGGACGAAAATGACGTCGGTGCGAGCGTCGGTACACCCGGTGGCACCGGGCTATCCCTGCGCGAAGCGTTGGCTCTTGCCAATGACGAAGGGGCAAATCCGGGGGCAGATACTATTGTTTTTGCATCCGAAACGGGGGACGCGTTTGAGAGCGGCGGAACGATCACGCTCGCTGGAACGCATCTGGTTCTGACATCGGATGTGACAATCGACGGGGATGTTGATGGAGATGGCACAGCGGATGTGACGCTCGATGGGAATGACCAGAGCCGCATTTTCTGGCAGAATGATAGCACGGCCATCATCAACGGCCTTGACCTGGTGAACGGGAACCCGCCGGGCACCAGTGGTCCAGACAACGCCGGGGGCGCCGTTTATGTGTCGAACGGCACGTTCGACTTTCGGAACGGGACGGTCAGTGACAATTTCGCGGAATATGGCGGCGGTATTTTCAGCTTTGGGACCGTCATTCTATCAAATGCCACAATTTCCAATAACGTTTCCAACAGCACCAGCTTTTCCGCAGGTGGACTAACGAGCATCGGCGAGGCAACGCTTACCAATGTCACGATCAGTGGCAATACAAGCAATGCTGCGGGCGGAGGGATGTACAGCTATGGCCCCTCAACGCTGACGAATGTCACGATTACTGGAAACTCGGCCACAACCGGAGGCGGGATCCACAATTATGACGGGACTCTAACGCTCACGGATTCGATCGTGATCGGCAACACCGGCGGTGACATTAACACCGAGGTCGGAGCCACCACCAACACCGTCAACTCTATCGTCAGCGGCTTTTCACCTGCAGAGATCTTTGCTGCGGTTGACCTTGTCACGGGCGGCGGTCTGCTCGCGGACAATGGCGGCGGTCTTGAAACTGTCGCGCTTCTGGATGATCCGACCAACCCTGCAATTGACCAGGCGACTGCGGGTGCGTCGACAACGGACGCACGCGGCATTGAAGCTTTCGACGATGCGAATTTTGTGAACACCAACGGCAGCGCGCGCGATCTTGGTGCGTTTGAACTTGCACCGGATCTGTCTGAGTTGGTTGTTACCACACTCGACGATGTCGTTGACGGGTTCGACGGTGTGACCTCGCTGCGCGAAGCAATCGCCTTTGCCGACAGTCTGGCGGGAGAAAACACCGTCACGTTCGACGCGTCGCTTGCGGGCGGAACGCTTGTCTTGACGCAAGGCGTCCTTGAGTTGACTGACACCGACGGCGTTACGATCACCGCGGACATTGACGGGGATCTGGCCGCCGATATCACGATCAGCGGTAACGATGCCAGCCGGGTCTTTATGATCTCCGGGGCGGGCAACAGTGCGGAATTGCGAAGCCTCGACATCACCAATGGCTTCACGGCTGAAGACCGCGGCGGCGCCATATTTTCCGGCGCAGACACAAACATGACCTTGGTGAACTCCACGGTCCGCGACTCGGCATCATTACTCGCGGCGGGTGGCATGACGATTTACGGCACTGCCAACGTCGTCAATTCGACCTTCACCGGGAACGCATCGCAATACGTCACCGCCCTTGAGGTTTCGGGCTCCGCTGGTGTCGGAACCCTGTTTAATGTCACAGTGACCGGCAACACCGAAACCGGCGGAATTGGAATGAACGGTGTAGGGGCCATCGCTGGTCAGTTGACGATAACGAACAGCACCCTGCAGGGTGATGCGGCTGTGTTCGCCAGCAGTACAGTCAATATCTACAATTCGGCGGTTGATGGGACTGTTCTCGGCTCTCTGGCCTCTGCTTATAACAACGTTTTCAAGGACGCTCCTAGTATTACCAATGGTGCGGGCAACCTGACCAATGTTGCCGATCTCGGTCTTGGGGCGCTGGCCGACAATGGCGGACCGATTCAAACCCTTGCGCCACAGATCGGCTCGGTGCTGATCAACGCTGGCGATGTCGCGTATCTGCCGCTTGATACGGCGGACGCCGATGGCGACGGGGATCGAGCCGAGACGCTGCCAATCACCGCAGACGGGGGAGTGCGGCTGCTCGGGAGCGGGCTGGAAGCCGGTGCTGTTGAATTCAAACTGCCCGATGCCATTGACGACGCGTTCTCAACCGACGAGGCAACAGCGATTGGCGTGGGTCTCAACCTTTTCGATGCGAACACGACGACGGCTGACAGTAGTGCAGACGGCAATCTTGCAATCACTGCGGTCAACGGCGAGACAGGAGATGTCGGAACGCAGGTGAACCTCGCGTCTGGTGCTCTTTTGCTTGTCAATGACGACGGCACGTTCTCCTATGATCCGAACGGTGCATTCGAGGCGTTGAGCGGGCCTGGCGGTGCCACTCCGCAAGGCACGGACAGTTTTACCTATACGCTCAACGGCACGGACACCGCCACAGTCACCATCACACTCAACGGCCTGAACGATGCGCCGGTGGTGACAGGTGAAGTGCTGACCGCGACGGCAGAGGATACGGCGATCACCTATGCGGCGGCGGATTTGCTTGGTAATGATAGCGATGTCGACGTTGATACGCTGAGCATCGCCAGCGTGACCTCGGGCACCGGCGGCACGGCAGTGCTGAACGGCGACGGCACGGTCACCTTC
>Ga0208490_100156_pt1 | contig 55263 bp, 49 predicted proteins | sample SubbioAug_CSWold_FD_184818 | JGI IMG/M metagenome (GOLD analysis project Ga0208490, IMG submission 184818) | Serpentinite rock and fluid subsurface biosphere microbial communities from McLaughlin Reserve, California, USA - CR11Aug_CSWold (SPAdes) | ecosystem: Environmental > Terrestrial > Deep...
CCGCCCCGGCCCCCGCCGCCGCGCCGGCCGCGGCCGCTGCGCCCGCCCGCCCGGCCGCCCCCGCACCCCGGGCCGGCGAGCGCGACACCGCCGTCCCCCACTCGCGCATCCGCCGGTCCTCGGCCGAGCACCTGCGCCGGTCCCTCGACACGTCGGCCCACGTCTACGCCTCGATCGAGGTCGACTTCGACGCCGTCGATCGTGTGCGCGCCGCCCACAAGGAGCGGTTCAAGGCCGACGAGGGGTTCAGCCTCACCTACCTGCCGTTCGTCTCCCGAGCCGTCATCGCCGCCATCGGCGAGTACCCCGAGGTCAACGCCAGCTTCGGCAAGGACGAGCTGATCATCCACAACTACGTGAACCTCGGCATCGCCGTCGACCTCGACTTCAAGGGCCTGCTCGTGCCGGTCGTCGCCGGCGCCGAGGAGCTGCGCATGCGGGCGATCGCCCGGCGCATCAGCGACCTCGCCGCCCGGGCCCGCTCGAAGAAGCTCGGACCCGACGAGCTCTCCGGGGGCACGTTCACCATCACGAACCCGGGCCCGTACGGCACCACGATCACGATGCCGATCATCAACCAGCCCCAGGTGGCGATCATGTCGACCGACGGCGTCAAGCGCCGCCCGGTCGTGGTCACGCTGCCCGACGGTTCGGAGGCGATCGCCATCCACCCGACGGGCAACCTGACCCTGACCTGGGACCACCGGGCCTTCGACGGGGCCTACGCCGCCGCCTTCCTCAACCGGGTGCGCGAGCTCCTCGAGACGGTGGACTGGGAGCAGGAGCTCGGCTGAACGGCCTAGGCGACGGCGAGGCGGTCCCGGCCGCGGCGCTTGGCCTCGTAGAGGGCCTGGTCGGCCCGACCGCCGAGGCTCGCTGAGGTGTCGTCGACTCGGCACGTGGCGACGCCCACCGAGCACGTCTCGCCGCGGGGCGTGGCGGCGCGGAGCCGGTCGAGCAGGCGCACGGCCTCGTCGGCCTCGCACTCCGGGAGCAGGACGGCGAACTCCTCGCCGCCGTAGCGGGCGAGCACGTCGTTCGTGCGCAGCACCCGGCGCCAGCTGGTCGCCACCTCGGTGAGCATGCGGTCACCGGCGCTGTGGCCGTGGGCGTCGTTGAAGCGCTTGAAGTGGTCGAGATCGACCATGGCGAGGGTCAGTGGGTGCCCGTAGCGGTGCGCTCGGGAGATCTCGCGCTCGACCGCCTCGTCCCAGGAGCGGCGGTTGGGCAGGCCGGTCAGCGCGTCGGTGCGGGCGAGAGCCTCGACCTGGGCGAGCACCTCCTGGCGCTCCTGCTCCAGCTGCTTGCGCTCGGTGATGTCGCGCGCCACGGCGTACTTGCGCCGGTGATCGGAGGTCGCCGACCACTGGAGCCAGCGCCAGGACCCGTCCTTGGTGCGGTACCGGTTCTCGAACTCGCGGACCTCTCCCGGGCGGGCGTCGAGGGCGGTGGCCACGGCCAGCGTGGTGGCGAGGTCGTCGGGGTGGATGAACTCGCGGAACGGGCGGGCCATGAGCTCGTCGCGCGTCCATCCCAGGGTGCGCTCCCACGCCGGGCTCAGCCGGGTGAAGGAGCCGGCGAGGTCGGCTTCGACGAGCAGCTCGTTCGACATCTCGAACCAGCGCCGGTCGGCCGACCGGGACGAGCGGGCCTGGTGCACCCGGGCGGCGACCGCGCCGAGGGCCACGAGCCCCGCGGCGCGAGCGACGCGACCGATCGTCGAGCCGGGGCTCACCCGGATCTCCGGCCTCGGTGCCAGGCGACCTGGGCGGCGATGCCGTCGGTGAGGGCCGTCTGCGGCTCCCAGCCGAGCTGGCGGCGGGCGGCGTCGTTGCTGCCGCCGGTGCGCTGGACGTCGCCGGGCTGCTCCGGGTGGCGCTCGACCGGGACGGGCGAGCCGACCGCGACGCCCACCGCATCGATGACGTCGCGCATGGCGGTGGAGCCGCCGGCGCACACGTTCACCACCGTGCCCGGTGCGACGTCGGCGTCGGCCGCCCGCACGTTGGCGGCCACGACATCGCCGACGAAGGTGAAGTCGCGCACGTGCGAGCCGTCGCCGTACAGCGGGAACGCCTGACCGTCGAGCGCCGACTCGATGAGGCGGTGGAAGGCCATGTCGGGCCGTTGGCGCGGTCCGTAGACGGTGAAGTACCGCAGCGCGACGGTGGACAGCCCGTGGTTGGCGGCGTAGAGGCCGCACAGGTGCTCGGCGGCGAGCTTGGTGACCCCGTAGGGGCTGTGCGGCCGGGGCAGATCGGACTCCTGGACCGGGTAGCGATCGGCGTTGCCGTAGACCGACGAGCTCGAGGCGTAGACGAACCGCCCCACTCCCGCCTGCAGCGCGGCCTCGAGCAGGCGCTGGGTGGCCAGGACGTTGCAGGAGTCGTAGGTGGCGAAGCCGTCGGACCAGGACAGCCGCACGCCCGGCTGCGCCGCCTGGTGGTACACGACGTCCACCCCGTCGAGCAGCGGGCGCAGGTCGGTGTCCCGGAGGTCGGCCTCCACGAGCCGGAAGCGATCGCTGCTCCGTGCGGCCGCGAGGTTCGCCTCCTTGGTCGCCCGGTCGTAGTACGGCGTGAACGCGTCCACGCCCACGACGTCATGGCCCTCGGCGAGCAGCGACTCGACCAGGTGCGAGCCGACGAAGCCGGCAGCGCCGGTGACCAGGTGGGGCACGGGGCGACGGTACCGAACGCCGCGCCGGACCCTACGACCGACGTCCCTAGGGTGCCGCCGTGCGCGTCCGTCGAGCCCTCGCTGTCGCCGCGATGGTGGTCGGCGTCCCGGCCGTGGTCGTCGGCGTCGAGGTGCAGCTCGCCCGCACCGGCACCCGCCTCGACGACGAGCAGGGCCAGCGGCCCCGTCAGCTGGTCGTGCGACCTGGTGGCGCGCCCCTGCACGTCGTCTGGCTCGGCGACTCGACCAGCACCGGCGTCGGGGCCGATCGGTTCGATGCGTCGATGGCCTGGCGGGTGGCCGAAGGCCTCACCGACGGCCCGCTGGCGCTCACGGTGCTGGGCCGCTCGGGCGACCAGGTCCACGAGGTGCTCGAGGACCAGGTCCCTGCGCTCGACGATGTGCTGCTGCCCGGGTCGGCGCACGTGGTGCTGGTGTCGATCGGCGCCAACGACGTGACCGCGCTGACCCGCCGCCCGACGTTCGAGGCGCGCTACCTCCGTCTGGTCGACGAGGTCGAGGCGGTGCTCGGCGGCGCCGGCGTCGACGCCCGCCTGATCCTCGTGGGCATCCCCGACATCGGCACCGCCCCCCGTCTGCTGCCCCCGCTGCGCCAGCTCGCCGGCCTCCGGGGCGCCCAGCTCGACGACGAGATCGCCGCCGTCGCCCGCCGCCGGGGCCTGCACCACGTCGAGCTGGCCGAGCGCACGAGCGGCACCTTCTCCAGCGACCCCGACCGCTACTTCTCCGCCGACGAGTACCACCCGAGCAGCGACGGGCACGAGGTCTGGGCCGACGCGGTGCTGGCTAGCCTCGATCCGTGACCCTCCGGATCCGCTGGCTCGGCACCGTCGCCTACACCGACGCCCACGCCCTCCAGCAGGGCCTGCACGAGTGCAGCGCGGACGACCACCTCCTGCTCCTCGAGCACCCGCACGTGTACACGCTGGGCGTGCGGGCCGACATGGAGCACGTGCTCGTCCCGCCGGCGTCGGTGGGCGCGGAGCTGGTGCGGGCCGACCGGGGCGGCGACGTCACGTACCACGGGCCCGGCCAGCTGGTCGGGTACCCGATCCTCACCGTGCCCGGGAAGCGGGGCGGGGGGATGGCCGACACGGTCGCCTACGTGCGGTCGGTCGAGCAGCTGGTCATCGACGCGCTGGTCGAGCTCGGCCTGCCCGACGTCGGTCGCCTCGACGAGTACCCCGGCGTGTGGGTCGAGCCCGGGTCCGACCACCCTCGCAAGATCGCGGCCATCGGCGTGAAGCTCACCCGGGGCCGCTCGATGCACGGCTTCGCCCTCAACGTCGACCCCGACATGGCGATGTTCGGCCACATCGTCCCCTGCGGCATCCCCGACAAGGCGGTGACCTCCCTGGCCGCCGAGGGCGTCGCGGTCACCATGCAGCAGGTGGTCGACGTCGTCGCCCGGCTCGCGGCCGAGCGGTGGGGCGGGGCCGGGTGGGAGCGGGCCGATGTCGTGTGGCGCGAGCACCACGACGACCTGGCGCCGTTCAGCCGGGGGGAGGGTCCGGGCGAGCTCGTGAAGGTCCAGGCCCCGCGCCAGCCCTCGGCCCGCCTCACCGGCCGCCTCGCCGAGGCCGGCGTCACGGAGGGGCTGTCGATCGCCTCGCGCAAGCCCGATCACGTGAAGGCCAAGGTCCGCATCACCGACGACTACGTCCGGCTGAAGCGGACGATGCGCAACCTCGACCTGGTGACGGTGTGCGAGGAGGCCGGCTGCCCGAACATCTTCGAGTGCTGGGCCGACGGCACCGCCACCTTCATGGTCGCCGGCGAGCGCTGCACCCGGCGCTGCGGGTTCTGCCTGGTCGACACCCGCAAGCCCGAGCCCCTCGACCCCGGCGAACCCGCCCGGGTCGCCGAGGCGGTCGAGCGGATGGGGCTGTCGTTCGCCGTGCTGACCATGGTCGCCCGCGACGACCTGCCCGACGGTGCCGCCGGCCACGTCGCCGCCACGATCGAGGCGATCCGCGCGCGCACGCCCGGTGTGGGGGTCGAGGCGCTGATCTCCGACGGCAAGGGCGACGCCGAAACCCTGCAGCTGGTCTTCGACGCCCAGCCCGACGTGCTCAACCACAACATCGAGTCGGTCGCTCGGCTGCAGCGCGCCGTGCGCCCCAGCGCCGGCTACGCCCGCTCGCTGTCGGTCCTCGCCCGGGCGAAGGCGGCCGGGCTCACCACCAAGTCGTCGATCATCGTCGGCATGGGCGAGACCGACGCCGAGGTGTCCCAGACGCTGGCCGACCTGCGGGGCGTCGGCGTCGACATCGTGACCATCGGCCAGTACCTGCGGCCGACCACGAACCACCTGCCCGTGGCCCGGTGGGTGCCGGCCGAGCAGTTCGCGGCGTGGGCGGCCGAGGGCGAGGCCATGGGCATCGGCCACGTCGAGGCGTCGCCGCTCACCCGCTCGAGCTACCACGCCCGCCAGGCGGCCGGCGCCGCGTCGAGCGGGCGCCTCGCCGCTACGGGTGGATCGTGATGCCGGCGAGCACCCGGTTGACCTCGTCGACCTGCGCGGCGCGGTCGAGGCGGTCGGCGAGCACCACGTAGAGCACGAACGCCCGGCCGCCCACGTGGAAGAACGCCTGGGCACCGGACTGGCCGGCCCGGGGGCGCTGCATGGCGTCGGCGGCGAAGTCGCTCGGCGCCAGCCGCGGGATGCCCTCCTGGCCGTGCAGGCGGGAGCCGGCGGCCGACCCCGCCTCCTCGAGCAGGCAGATCAGGGCGTGCCCGCGCTGCATCTGCTCGACGGCGAAGGAGCCGTAGTCGCCGCGATCGGGCGGGAGCGGGAAGTTGGCGATGTGGGTGCGGGGCGTGCGGACCCGGGGCGCCTCGGGGCCGGCCTCGCCGGAGCCGCCGTCGACCTCGGCCTCCCAGCCGGGTGGCAGGTCGAGGGTGATGCCGGGCGCGTCGAGCTTCATCTACAGCTCCCCGAGGAGGGCGACGCCGCCGAGGAGTCCGGCGACGACGAGGGCGGACGTGGAGGCCCGCCGCACCAGCGGTGCGGTGGCCTGGAGGCGGCGGTGGAACGACACCAGGTGGTCGGGGGTGTCGATGCGGCGGGCTGGGAGGATCGAGAGACCGCGCAGCAGCCCGAACGTGCCCATGATCGCCACCGAGGCGGCGAGGTGACCGACCAGCAGTGTGGCGGCGAGGGCCACGTACACCGCCGCGGTGGTGATGTAGGTGAGCCCGCCGGCGCCGAGCTGGAAGCCGAAGCCGGCGCCGTACACCCAGCCCCGGTACTCGTGCAGCCAGTCCTCGTCCACCTGGCGGGGCACCGACGGCAGCGGGCGGCCGGTCCGCTCGAACGCGGCGCCGGCGAGGGCCACCACGACGACGACGGCCAACCCGACCGAGGCGGGCACGACGGCGCGCACCGCCAGCCCGACGGCACCGACGACGGCGCCCGTGGTGGCCCCGCCGGCTGCGGCGCCGATCACGAAGGCGGCCGCGGTGAGGCGGAACGAGTTGCCCTTGGCCCGCTCCCCGAGCGGGTGGATGCTCGAGAGCATCGACTCACCTCACGGCGACCAGGTGGAGCGGACCGCGCCGAGCACGGCGGCGGTCCACCCGATGGCGAGGACGACGGAGCTCATGCGGTCGCGCCCCTCACGACGGGTCGGGGCCGGAGCCGCCGTGGTAGAGCCGGGGGTCGCCCGGCTCGAGGCCGGCGTCGAGGAGGTCCTGGTCGACGCGCTCGCCCCGGACCTTGCCGGTGAGCACGTCGCGCCGGCGGACCTTGCCGCCGGTGGAGGGCAGGGACGCCCCGACCTCGGCGTCGGCGAGGGCCCGGGTGATCAGGTCGCGCACCCGCTCCCACGAGGCGGCCGCTCCCTCGCCCACCACCACGCCGCTCCGGCCGTCGACCAGGGCGAAGTAGGGGGCGACCGGGATGCGGTAGTCGTCCCACGCCTGCGATGACTGGAGGGTGAGCACGCCGGGTGGCGCGAGGGCGGCGACGCCGGACGGGCTCTCGTGCTCGGGGCCCTTGGTGACGATCACGACCCGCAGGCCGGCGGGTAGCCCGAGGCGGGGGAGGGGATCGGCGCCGTCGGCGCCGGCCTCGGCGAACGCCTGCCAGAACCCGGCGCAGGTCGAGCAGCCGGTGGTGAGGAAGGCGAGCAGGGTCGGCGCCCCGCTGGTGACCGAGACGGTTCGCGTGCCGCCGGCGACCGTCACGCCCGATAGGTCGCTGGCCCGCTGGCCGCTGGCGCCCGCGGGTCCGGGTACGCCGGGCTGGGTGCGGATGACCGGCTCGTCGCCGGCCGCGGCGTGGCCGTGCGGGTCGGCGTCGGGGTCGACGTCGATGCCGGCCTGGTGCAGCGCGCGCAGGATGGTGGCGTGGCTGCGCAGCAGCCCGACCACCAGGAGGGCGAGCAGGGCGACCACGGCGGTGAGGAGCCAGACGAGCGCGGTCACCGGCCTGCCCCCTGGGGGGCGAGGCTGGTGAGGATGTCGCCGCCGGCGTCGGTGCCGTCGAATCGGGACGCGGCCCGGCGGTAGTACTCGTCGCTGGCCGCGAGGAACACGGCGAGGGCGATGTCCGGGTACCGGGCGAGGACGCCGACCCAGTACTCGCGACCGTCGGGGTCGGGGTCGCGGGCGAGGAACAGCTGGTACAGGTCGACGACGCGGGTGCGCCGGGACTCCTCCGAGCGGAAGACGTCGGTGGCGATGGCCTTGCGGCTGCGGCCGGCGGCGAGCTCCTGGGTCTGGCCGGCGACGTCGGCGCTCGTGGCCTCGCGGCGCAGGCACCGGCGGTACAGCAGGCGCACGAACCCCTCCGGCGTGCCGCCCCCCTGGAGGTACAGCTCCTGGCTGGACAGCAGCTCGACGGCGAGGTCCTCGGCGGTCAACCGGTCGTCGCGCAGGGCCTGGGACCAGTGGGCGAAGCCGCCGGGCTCGGGCTCGCGCTCGAGGTAGCGCTGGTAGGTGGCGCGGGTGACGGCGCCGGCGTACTCGTCGGAGTAGCCGAAGGAGTAGCCGATGCGGCTGCGGGCGGCGGCGCCGACGTGGGCGCCGCGCACGACCTGCTGGCCCCAGTACGCCTCGCCCGAGGGGTCGGACTCGCGGCCGAGGAAGTCGGCGTACAGGGCCTTGACGAACGCTCGCTCCTCGTCGGTGGGGTCGCGCTCGAGGCAGGGCCGGTGGTGGTTGCGGGTGCGCTCGTCGGTGCGCACCACCTGCGAGCACGACGGCTCGATCTCCCACGGCTTGGTGCAGGTGACGACCCGGCAGATGATGGGCCCGACGCAACCGATGTGGTTGTTGCAGTTGCCGTACCGGAAGACCGTGCAGCTGTCCTTGCGGGATTGGCAGTCGCGGCACCCGCACTGGCGGGCGTCGTCCTGGCAGGCGCCGGAGCCGCCGCAGCGGCACCCCGGGGACGCCTTGTTGCAGTCCATGTAGTAGCGGGCGGTGCCGAAGCAGAAGCTGCTGTTGTCGACCTTCCACCAGCCGGCCAGCACGGTGCCGGGCGGGCACTCGTTGGCCCCGTTCTCGTTGATGTGGCAGCAGAACTCGGTGTAGCCGTCGCAGCACAGCCCGCTGCCGCACTGCGAGCAGCTGACCTTGGTGACCGCCGCGTACGCCGTGCCCGGGCGCAGCACGTAGGTGGGGCCGGCCACGGTGAGGGCGCTGCCCACCAGGGCGGTGCGGCCGAGGAAGCCCCGGCGGCTCGTGCGGCGCCCGACGAGCTCGGCGGCCCGGCGGGTGAGGTCCTCGGTGAGGGTCATCGGGGGGCTCCTGGGGTCCCGGGCCGGCGCAGGCCGAAGGCGGGCACGTCGTCGCCGCGCACCGCCTGCTCGATGCCGGCCAGCAGCGTGGGCGCCAGCAGCACCAGGCCGGCGCCGAGGGCGACGAGGGCGGTGTAGGGCACGGCCACGCCGGCGCCCTCGTCGAGGACCTCGACGACGTCGGGGACCCCGGTGGCGGCGGCCGCCAGCGCCACGGCCGCGGCGGCGACGTTCAGAACGACGTGGGTGGTGCTCGGCGGCGTGGTGGCCGCACCGAAGCAGCCACAGCCGGCGGTGGCGTCGCGGCGGCGCAGAACGAGCACGAAGCCGGCGAGGGCGAGGTAGGCGACGCCGAGCCAGGCGGCGGTCGCCGGGTGCGGGGCGGCGAAGACGGTCAGGCCGGTGGCCGCCTCGGCGATGCCCAGGGCGATGCCGATCCCGGCGTGCAGGCGGGCCGGCAGCGGCAGGCCGGCGGCCACCATCGCCTGGGCCGCCGGCGCCGGCCGGGCGACCTTCTGGGCACCGCTGACGACGAGGACGAGGGCGACGAGGTGGAGGGGGCCGGCGAGGGCGCTCATGATCCGGCAGGGCGGTTCGGCACGAGGGACCAGGGTACCGACCCCGGTCCCGGGCCCCGGACGCTCAGGTGGCCAGCAGCTCGTCGATCTTGGCGTCGAGCTTCTCCACGTCGCCGTACTCCCCGTAGGACGTGGCCTCGAGCGACCCGTCGCCGTCCACGAACACGAACGCCGATCGACCGATCGTCCCGAAGCGTCGCCACAGGGTGCCGTCGGCGTCGTACGCGTGGGCGAACCCGTCGAGCCCGTACCGCTCGACGAAGTCCTCGACCGGGCCGAGGTCGTCGAGGCCGGCCATGCCGAGGAAGGCGATCTCGTCGCCCCGTGCTGCGTGGACCTCCGCGACCGCGGGGGCTTCCCGGATGCACGACGTTCACCACGGTGCCCAGAACCAGATGACGAGCTCCCGTCCGGCGAGCTCGGCGCCGACGACCTCGCCGCCGCGCACGTCGGGCGCGACGAAGTCGAGCTCCCCGGGGACCACGGGCGCCGCCGTCGTGGTGGCCGTGCCGGGATCGGCCGCGGCCGGCGTGCTCGTGCTGGTCGGCCCCGCGGTGGTGGTCGTCCCGGCGGCGCCGGTGTCGCTCGCGCCGCCGCAGGCGGCGAGCACGAGCCCGGCGGTCACCGCGGCGAGGATGCCGATGCGCACCCGGACGAGCGTACGGGCACGGCCTCGGGCTGTCCCGACAGCCGGGGGTAGCGTCGGCGCCCGTGAGCACCCGTCGCCTGATCATCGCCGCGCTGCTGTGCGGGCTGGCGATCCTGGTGGCCTTCTCCGTGCAGCTGCTGCTCGTCCTCTGAGCGTGACCGCAGGACCGGGTGGGGACGCAGGGCGCAGCTGGGATGAGCCCCACCCGTCCCGCCTGCCCGCCGATCACCCGCACCGCGAGCTGATCCTCGCCCGGCACCGCGCCGCCATCGACGCCGGTGAGCCCGGCTACCTCGACCCGGTCACCGGGTTGTTCGTGCTCACCGCCGCCGAGCTGGCCGCTCGGGGGACCTGCTGCGAGAGCGGCTGCCGCCACTGCCCCTACGTGTGACGGCCCCGGGTCGGGCGCCGGCGTCAGGAGATCCGGGCGTGGGCGCGCAGGCCGAAGTGGACGTAGCGCACGGGTTCCGTGCCCTCGTCGTCATCGTCGTCGGGGATCATGGCGACCACGTGCTCGATGCCGGTCTCGGGGTCGGTGGTGACGAAGCGATCGTCGTCCACCGGGCGCAGCGTCAGCGTGCGCTCCCGCATCCCGGCGAGGGCGAACAGCTCGTCGGGGATGATCGTCATCCGCAGGGTGCCGTCGCCCCCGCCCGCCACGGCCAGGCGCTGGTGCAGCCGCTCGTAGATCCCGGTGTAGCGGCGGGCGTCGAGGTCTTCGCCCTCCGGGCGGGGCGCCGGCGGCGCCGGTGGCCGCACGCCGAGCACCGCGTCGCCGGCCGCCGCGAGCACGTCCCGGATCACGGGCGCACCGCGCCGGGAGTTGGTGAGCACCACGAGCGCGGCGTCGGCCTCGGGGAGCAGCCGCAGGGCGGCGCGCTGGCCCACGGTGTCGCCGTCGTGGCCGGCCACCTCGGCATCGCTCCAGCGCTCGAGGCGCCACCCCAGGCCCCATTCGTCGTCGGTGCCGGGCACGTCGACCTCGCCGCTGCGCATCTCGGCGACCGCCTTCGCCGGCACGACCTGGCGGTCGTCCGCCGAGCGGCCGTTGCGAACGTGCATCGCGGCGAACGTGAGCAGGTCGTCGGCGGACGCGATGACGCCCCCGATGGGGACGTTGAAGCGCGACAGCACCCAGGGCGTGACGACCGGGGTCCCGTCCTCGGCGTGGTGGTGACCGGCGGCGACGCGGTGCACGATGGCCTGCTCGGCGAGGGTCACGGTGCGCTCGAGGGCGAGGGGTCGCACCAGTCGCCGCTGCAGCGCCCGGGTGAAGTGGTCGCCCGTGGCCTCCTCCACCAATCGGCCCAGCACCCCGTAGCCGGCGTTGCAGTAGGAGAACAGGTCATCCGGCGCGTGGATCTGGCCGAGCTCCTCCAGCGTCGAGACGTAGCGCCACAGGGCATCGGGGTTGCGGCCGCAGTCGAGGAAGTGGTCGCCCTCGATCCCGCTCGTGTGGCTGAGGAGGTGGCGGGGGGTAATGGACAAGGTGGCCGCGTCATCACGCACCCGGAACTCCTGGAGCGCCCCCCGCACCGGCTCGTCGAGCTCGACCAGGCCGGCGTGCACGAGCTGCATGACCAGCGTGGCCGTGTACGCCTTGGCGACGGCACCGACCTGGAAGAGCGTGTCGGGGGTGACGTCCATCCCCGTGCCCACGTTGGCGCAGCCGGCGGCGAGCACGAGCCGCTCGTCGCCCCGCAGGACGCCGAGCACGGCGCCGGGCACGCCGTGGGTCCGCAGCGAAGAGTCGAGCGCGTCCTGCAGCGCCGATCGGAGGGAGTCGAGGCCCGGCATGCGGGTGGGGAGGGTAGTGCCTGCCTCCGCCGGCGATGACCTGCCCGCGGCGGGTGGGCTCTAGCCTCGCCGCCATGTTCGCCGAGCGCGTGGCCCGGGTGCGCGACCGCATGCGCGACCTCGACGTGGAGGTCCTGCTGCTCTCCGTCGGCCCCGAGCTGCCCTACCTCACCGGCTACGAGGCGATGCCCCTCGAGCGGCTGACGATGCTGGTCCTGCCGGTCGACGGCGACGCCACCCTCCTCGTGCCCCGGCTCGAGGCGCCCAGGGTCGTCGAGCGGCCGGAGGTGTTCCGCCTCCAGTCGTGGGACGAGACCGACGACCCGGTGGCTCGCACCGCCGGGCTAATCGGCGGGGCCGGCACCGTGGCGATCGGCGACCGGACCTGGGCCCGGTTCCTCGTCGACCTCCAGCCCCAGACGACCGTGCGGCGCTGGGCGCGGGCCAACGAGGTCGTGGGACCCGTGCGGGCGGTGAAGGACGCCGCCGAGGTCGAGGCGCTGCTGGCCGCCGGCGCGGCCGCCGATCGGGTGGCCGCCCAGCTGCAGGCGGGGGAGATCCCCCTCCGGTGCCGGACCGAAGCCGAGGTCTCCGCCGACATCGGTCGGCGGCTGATCGACGAGGGCCACCACCGGGTCAACTTCGCGATCGTGGCCGCGGGCCCGAACGCCGCCTCGCCCCACCACGACCCGGGCGCGACGGTCATCGAGGAGGGGCAGGCCGTGCTCTGCGACTTCGGCGGCACGATGCACGGTCCCGGCGGCGTGGGCTACTGCTCCGACATGACCAGGGTCGTCGCCGTCGGGAGCGCGCCGACCGATCTGGCCGAGGCCTACGCGGCGCTGCACGACGCCCAGCAGGCCGCCGTTGCCGGCGCCGTGGTCGGCACGCCGTGCGAGGAGGTCGACCGGATCGCCCGCCGGCACCTCGTCGACGCCGGCTGGGGCGAGCACTTCATCCACCGCACCGGGCACGGCATCGGGATCGAGGAGCACGAGGACCCCTACATCGTCGAGGGCAACGCCACGCCGCTCGTCGCCGGCCACGCCTTCTCCGTCGAGCCCGGCGTCTACCCCGGTGCGTGGGGGATCCGCCTCGAGGACATCGTGGTCGCCACCGACGACGGCCCGCTGGCGTGCAACCGCGCCGACCACTCGCTGGTCGTCGTGGACGCATGATCTCGCCCCGGTGATCTCCCTCGACGCCGCGACCTTCTGCCTGCAGTGGGCGACGGGCGGCTTGCTGTTCCTGTGGGTCACCACCCGCCGGCGCGAGGTCGGTATCGGCTACGGCTGGCTGATGCGCGCCACCTACGGCGCCATCGCCGCGATCGGCGTCGTCGCCGGCGTCCGCTACGGCGGCGACCTCGGCCGTGAGCTGGCCGGGGCCGGCGTGGTCGTGGCGGCCACGGTGGCGCTGGCGGTGAGCGTGGTGCGCCGCAAGGCGGGGGTGGCGGGTGAGCGCGAGCGGGTCGCGGTGAAGTCGGCCCGCATCACGGCGATGACCGGGATCGACCGCGACATCGACGGCCCCCGCGACGACGTGCCCGAGTTCCCACCCGTGCTCGACCTCGTCGCCCCCGTGATCGGCGTCGTGGGGCTGTTCTTCGCCGCCGGAGCCGCCGCCCAGGGCGACGCGTCCTACGCCGTGTCCCTGGCGCGGGTCCTGGCCGGCGCCGCCTTCCTCGGCGCCGTCACCGACGCCATGCTGCTCGGTCACTGGTACCTCGTGCAGCCCGGTCTCGCCCGGGGCCCGCTGCTCGAGCTCGTGCGCTGGACCGGCATCACCTGGCCGTTCGAGGTGGCCGCCATGCTGCTCCCCACCGGCATGGTGTCGGTGCTCGCCGGCGACATCGACGACGGCTACGGCGGCCTCCTCGGGTGGTTCTGGGTCGCCTGCGCCCTCGGCACGATCGTGCTCGTCGGGGTGACGAGGGCGGCGCTCAAGGAGCGCTACTACTCCGCGGTCATGGCCGCCACCGGCCTGCTCTACCTGGCCATCCTCACCGCCTTCGGCACCGACCTCGTGGCCAGGGCCGTCCTCGCCTAGCGGGCCGTCCTGGGGGGTGCACGGGCGGCGGAGCCGCCGCGGGTAGCGAAATCCCAGCTCCTGAGGTGTACTGACGGCATGCCTCGTGCCATGTGGAGCGGGTCGATCAGCTTCGGGCTGGTCAACATCCCCGTGAAGCTCTACTCGGCGGTCTCCCGCAAGAGCGTCCGGTTCAACCAGATCGACCGGGCCAGCGGCTCGCGCATCAAGTACAAGAAGGTGGCGGCCGAGACCGGCGAGGAGGTCGGCAACGACGACATCGTCAAGGGCTACGAGCTGCCCTCCGGCGACTACGTCACCGTCTCCGACGACGAGCTCGCCCAGCTCGATCCGAAGGCGAGCCGCACGATCGACATCGAGGAGTTCGTCGACCTCGCCGACATCGACCCGGTCTTCTACGACGCCGCCTACCTGCTCGCACCGGACAAGGCCACGGCGAAGCCCTACGCCCTGCTCGCCCGGGCGATGGAGGAGTCGGGCAAGGTCGGCATCGCGCGGGTGGTCATGCGCTCCAAGCAGTACCTGTGCGCGGTGCGGCCCAAGGACGGCCGGCTCGTGATGTCGACCATGGTCTACGCCGACGAGGTCAACGACCCGGCCCAGATCCCCGAGCTCGCCCAGCTGGAGGAGGTCGAGGTCTCCGACAAGGAGCTGGTGATGGCCAACCAGCTCATCGAATCGCTCAGCGACAGCTTCGACCCCACGAAGTACGCCGACACCTACCGCGAGAAGGTGCTCGAGGTGATCGGGCGCAAGGCGGCCGGCGAGGAGGACGTGATCGCGACGCCCGAGCCGCAGGAGGAGAAGGTGGTCGACCTCATGGCCGCCCTCGAGGCCTCGGTGGCCGCCGCCAAGGAGGCCCGCAAGCGCCACCCCACCGCCGCCTCGCCCGGCAGCGTGTCGGCCGAGGAGATCGCCGGTGGCGGCGCCGAGGCCGACGAGGGCGAGAGCGCCGCCCAGAGCGCCTGATCCCGCTCGGGTGGCCGACCACGTCGTCGAGCTCGAGGGCCAGCGCCTGCGGCTGCGCAACCTCGACAAGGTGCTGTACCCGGCGACCGGGTTCACCAAGGCCGAGGTCATCGACTACTACGCCCGCATCGCGCCGGTGATGCTGCCGCACATCGCCGGCCGGGGGATCACGCTCAAGCGCTTCCCCGACGGCGTCGAGGGCGGGTCGTTCTTCGAGAAGCGCTGCCCCTCCCACCGCCCCGACTTCGTCGGCACCGTCGACGGCCCAGGTGATCGGGGCGGGGCCATCGGCTACTGCGACCTCGACTCGGTGCCGGCCCTGGTGTGGGCGGCCAACCTCGCCGCGCTCGAGATCCACGCGCCGATGGCGCGCGGGCAGGACATCGACTCGCCGCAGCTGTGCGTGTTCGACCTCGACCCGGGAGCGCCCGCGACCGTCGTCGAGTGCGCGCGGGTCGCGCTCTGGCTGCGCGACGTGCTCGGCGGCATCGGCCTCGAGGCGGTGCCGAAGACCTCGGGATCGAAGGGGCTGCAGGTGTACGTCCCCCTGAACCGCCCACACACCCACGACCACGCCAGCGGGTTCGCCCACGCCGTCGCCCGGGTGCTCGAGAAGCACCACCCGGAGGACGTCACCTCGGTGATGCGCAGGGACCTGCGCTCCGGCAAGGTGTTCATCGACTGGAGCCAGAACAGCCGCCACAAGACGACGGTCGCCGTGTACTCGCTGCGCGCCCGGCCGGAGCCGACCGTGTCGGCGCCGGTGACCTGGGACGAGGTGGCGCTGTGCGCGGCCGGGGCACCCCTGTCGTTCACGGCCCCCGAGGTCCTCGAGCGGGCCGAGCGCCACGGCGACCTGTTCGAGGCGTGCACGCAGGTCGTGCAGCAGCTTCCGCCCACCTGAGGAGGTCGCGCTCCGAACCGCGCGCCGCACCCAGCGCGCGGGATCCGGATCGTGGGTGGGCCGCGGGGACCAGGCGGCCGGGGACGAACTGCTCCATCCGGGACGAGGGGGACCCGGCGATGCTGTTCCCAGGGCGCCGACGGCCTCACGATGGCGATGGCCCCCCGAACGCGGAAGGATCCGTCCCGTGCTCGACCTGCTCCTGGTGCTCAGCCCGATCGCCGCCGTGGTCGCCGTCGCGGTCGTCGTCGTGCGCCGTGAGCGCCGGCCAGAGCCCGCGCCGGCACGGGGCCCGCTCGAGGACCCGGTCGTCGATCTCACGTTCCTGCGCTCGACCCCATGGGAGATCGACCTGCGCATCACGCAGCTGGCCAACGAGGGACGTCGCTCCCTCGGTGCCCGGATGCGCGATGCCCAGGAAGCTGGAGACGCGGTGCGCCCCCCGGTGGCCGGGACGCGCCGCCGGCGTCAGCGCCCCCTCGTCGCCCGCTGACCTCAGCGAGCCACGAAGTACTTGGCGCGGGGGTGGTGGCACACCAGCGCGGCCGTGGACTGCTCGGGGTGGAACTGGTAGCCGGTGTCCTCGTTCACCTCGACGCCGATCCGCCCCGCCTCGAGGAGGCGGCCCACGGTCTCGTTGTCCTCAAGGTCGGGGCAGGCGGGGTAGCCCCACGAGTAGCGGCCCCCCCGGTACTGCTGGCGGAACAGCCCGTGGAGGTCGGGTCCGTCCTCGGCGGCGAAGCCGAGCTCCTCCCGGATGCGACGGTGCCAGCACTCGGCGAGCGCCTCTGCCATCTCGACCCCGAGGCCGTGCAGCAGGAGGTAGTCCTGGTACTTGTCGGCGGCGAACAGCTCCGCCGTCCGCTCGGACACGGCGTGGCCCATCGTCACCAGCTGGAAGGCGGCGACGTCGATGCCCTGGCCGACCGGGCGGAAGAAGTCGGCGATGCACAGGAACGGGTGCTGGCGCTGGCGGGGGAACGGGAAGCGGCAGCGCTCCTCGGTGGCGGTCTCGTCGGTCCAGATGACGAGGTCGTCGCCGTCCTTGTTGGCGGGGAAGTACCCGTAGACCACTGCCGGCTGGAGGAGCCCCTCGGACTGGGCCTGGGCGAGTTGGGCGCGCAGCTGGGGCCGGATCCGGTCCTTGAACTCGCCGTCGGTCTCCTTCGTGCCGTCGGCCCTGGCCTCGGGCCGGAACCCCCACTGGTTGCGGAACAGCCCGGTCTCGTTGACGAAGCCGGCGATCTCGTCGAGGGAGATGCCCTTCACCACCTGGCTGCCCCAGAACGGCGGCGCCGGGACGGCGACGTCCTCCACCTCCGGTGACCGCTCGGGCAGCTCCACGTCGGAGTCGGCACCGGGGTCGCGCTCGGCGATGCCGGCCCGGGCCCGCACGGTGGACGTCGACGGGACGGTCCCCCAGTCGGGGTCGTCGGGCTCGTCGCCCCGGCGGACCGCGCCGAGGCGATCCATGGTCCGCAGGCCCTCGAACGCGTCGCGCCCGTAGAACAGGCGGCCCTCGTAGACCTCGCGCAGGTCACGCTCGACGTAGCTGCGGGTGAGCGCCGCCCCGCCGAGGATCACCGGGATGTCGGACAGCCCGCGCTGGTTCAGCTCGCCGAGGTTGTCGCGCATGATCAGCGTGGACTTCACGAGCAGCCCGGACATGCCGATGGCGTGGGCCCCGATCTCCTGGGCCTTGGCGATCATGTCGGTGATCGGCACCTTGATGCCGAGGTTGTGCACCTCGTAGCCGTTGTTGGTGAGGATGATGTCGACGAGGTTCTTGCCGATGTCGTGGACGTCGCCCTTGACGGTGGCCAGCACGATGCGGCCCTTCGACGTGTCCTCCTCGGACTTCTCCATGTACTGCTCGAGGTGGGCGACCGCGGCCTTCATCGTCTCGGCCGACTGCAGCACGAAGGGGAGCTGCATCTCCCCCGAGCCGAACAGCTCGCCCACGACCTTCATGCCGGCGAGCAGGTGGTCGTTGATGATGCCGAGGGGCGCCAGGCCCTCGGCGCGCGCCTCCTCGAGCTCCTCGACCAGGCCGTTGCGGTCGCCGTCGATGATGCGCTGCTTCAGCCGCTCGGTGACCGGCCAGCCGGTGCGGTCCTCGCGGACCTCGGCCACCGACTCGACGTCCTCGAACAGCTCGAGGATGCGCTGCAGCGGGTCGTAGCCGTCGCGGCGGCGGTCGTGGATCAGGTCGAGGCACGCCTCGCGCTGCTCGTCGGGGATGCGCGAGAGCGGCAGGATCCGCCCGGCGTGGACGATGGCGGAGTCGAGCCCGGCCTGCTGGCACTCGTGCAGGTACACGCTGTTGAGCACGTGGCGAGCGGCCGGCTTGAGGCCGAAGGAGATGTTCGACAGCCCGAGCGTGGTGTGCACGCCGGGCAGCTCCTGCTTGATCAGCCGGATGCCCTCGATCGTCTCGATGCCGTCGCGGCGAGACTCCTCCATGCCCGTGCCGAGGGTGAGGGCGAGCGGGTCGAAGATCAGGTCGGACGGCTCGAGGCCGTAGCGCTCGATGGCGAGGTCGTGGATCGACCGGGCGGCGCGCAGCTTCCACTCGGCCGTGCGGGCCTGGCCCTCGGTGTCGATGCACGTGCACACGACGGCGGCGCCGTACTCCTTGGCCAGGGTGAGGAACCGGTCGAGGCGGGTGCCGGGAGCGTCGCCGTCCTCGAGGTTGACCGAGTTGAGGATGGCCCGCCCGCCCAGGTGCTGCAGGGCGGTCTCGACCACCTCGGGCTCGGTGGAGTCGATCATCAGCGGCACGGTGGACTGGGTGGAGAAGCGGCTCGCCACCTCCGCCATGTCGGCGCTGCCGTCGCGTCCCACGTAGTCGACGCAGACGTCGACGACGTGCGCGCCACCCGCGACCTGCTCCTTGAGCATCTGCACCGTGGTGTCCCAGTCGCCGGCGATCATCGCCTCCCGGAACGCCTTCGAGCCGTTGGCGTTGGTGCGCTCGCCGATGAGCAGCACCGAGGCGTCCTGCTCGAGCGGGGTGAACGAGTAGATCGACGTGGCGCCCGGCTGGTGGTCGGGCGTGCGGGGCGCGGGGGTGAGGTCCTTGCAGTGCTCGGCGAGGAGCCGGATGTGCTCGGCGCCCGTCCCGCAGCAGCCGCCGACGACCTGCACGCCGAGCTCGGTGATGAACCGCGACAGGGCCTCGAGCAGCCCCTCCGGGGTGAGGTCGTAGTGCATCTTCCCGTCGACCACCGACGGCAGCCCGGCGTTGGGCAGCGCCGAGATCGGCATGCGCGAGTGCTGCGAGAGGTAGCGCAGGTGCTCACCCATCTCACCCGGCCCGGTGGCGCAGTTGAGCCCGATGACGTCGACGCCGAGCGGGTCGATGGCGGCGAGCGCGGCGCCGATCTCGGTGCCGGGCAGCATGGTGCCGGTCATCTCGATGGTGACCTGGGCCTGGACGGGGATCAGGCGGCCGGTCGTGGCCATGGCCCGCCGGCAGCCGTTGACCGCCGCCTTCAGGCCGAGCAGGTCGTACTGCGTCTCGATCAGGAACAGGTCGACGCCGCCCTCGAGCAGGCCCCGGGCCTGGATCTCGTACTGGTCGCGCAGCTCGGCGTAGGTGATGTGGCCGAGGGTGGGCATCCTCGTGCCCGGGCCGATCGAGCCGGCGACGAAGCGGGGCGAGCCGTCGGCGGCGAAGCCGCCGGCCACCTCGCGGGCGATGCGGGCGGCGGCGACGTTGATCTCGTGCGCGCGGTCGGCCAGGCCGTACTCGGCGAGCGGCGTGGCGAAGGCGCCGAACGTCGCGGTCTCGGTGACGTCGGCGCCGGCGGCGAAGTAGCCCTCGTGCAGCCCGGCGATGACGTCGGGGCGGGTCAGCGCCAGGACCTCGTTGCAGCCCTCCAGGTCCTCGCCGCCGAAGTCGTCGGCGGTGAGCTGCTCCAGGCCCTGCACGTAGGTCCCGAACGCGCCGTCGTAGACGACGACGCGCTCGCGCACCAGGTCGAGGAAGGGTGAGGACATGGCCGGTCCACGCTACCGGCGACCCCTGCGGGCGGCTGCACCGGTAGCGTCGCCGGGCGATGACCAAGCTGTACACCGGCAAGGGCGACGACGGCACCACCGGGCTGCTCTACGGCGGCCGGGTTCCCAAGGACGATGCCCGCCCCGAGGCGTACGGCACCGTCGACGAGGCCCAGGCGGCGATCGGCCTGGCCCGGCCGGCGACGCCGCGGGGGAGCGAGCTCGACCTCATCCTCGTGCGCCTCGAGCGAGACCTGTACGTGCTGATGGCCGAGCTGGCGACGGCGTCGGAGAACCAGCACAAGCTGGCGCCGGGGCAGAGCGCCGTCACCGCCGACATGGTCGCCTACCTGGAGGCCGTCACCGACGACCTGGGCAGCCGCTTCGCGTACCCCACCGAGTTCGTCGTCCCCGGCCAGCACGAGCTGGCAGCGCGGCTCGACGTCGCCCGCACCGTGGTGCGCCGAGCCGAGCGGCGGGCCGTCGGGGTGGCCGCCGAGGGCTCGCACGTCGTGCCGTACCTCAACCGGCTCTCGTCGCTGCTCTGGACCGCCGCCCGCTGGGTGGAGGCCGACGACACCCTGCTGTCACGAACCGCCATGGAGGATGCATGACCGCCGTCACGACCCTGGTGAAGGACGCGCCCGAGGGTGCCGTCGCGGCGGTGGGGGTCACGGTCGACGCCTTCCCCGACCACCCCCTGCACGACTTCCTCGACGGGGTCGGCTTCGCCGCCAACGCCGGCGAGCACCACGCCGTCCCCGACGCCGACGGGCGTCCCACCATCGTGCTCGGCCTCGGCCCGGACGCCGAGCGCACGGTCCACGACTTCCGGCTCGTGGGCGGCGCGCTGGCGCGGGCGGCGAGGAAGCACGCCGAGGTCCGCCTCGACGTGCTCGGCGATGCCGGGGCGCTCGACCCCGCCGCCGTCGCCCAGGCGCTCGCCGAGGGCATCGGCCTGGGCCAGTACGCCTACACGGTGCTCAAGAGCGACCCCTCGACGTCGCAGCTCGAGCGGATCTTCGTCGTCGGCAAGGGAGGCAAGCGGGTCCAGCAGGCCCTCGACGTCGGCACCGCGGTGGCCGACGCCGTGGCGGTGGCCCGCGACCTGGTGAACGAGCCCGGCGGTTCGCTCACGGCGCCGGCCTTCGCCGAGGAGGTGGTCTCCCTCGGCGAGACCTACGGCTTCGAGGTCACCGTGCTCGACAAGGCGGCGATCGAGGAGGCGGCCATGGGCGGCCTGCTCGGCGTGAACCGGGGGTCGGCCATCGAACCGCGCTTCCTCGAGCTGCGCTGGCGCCCCCCGGGCAACCCCCGCGGCAGCGTGGCGCTCGTCGGCAAGGGCATCACGTTCGACTCCGGGGGTCTCAGCCTCAAGCCCAGCGACGCCATGATGGGGATGAAGGGCGACATGGCCGGGGGCGCGGCCGTCGTCGGCGCCTTCTGCGGGCTGGGCGCGGTGCAGCCCCGCGTCGAGGTCCGGGGCTACGTGCCGCTCACCGACAACATGACCGGCGGCGACGCCATGCGGGTCGGCGACGTGCTGCGCATCTCCGACGGCACCACCGTCGAGGTGCACAACACCGACGCGGAGGGACGGCTGGTCCTGGCCGACGCCCTGGTCCGGGCCGCCGCCGAGGGGCCCGACGCCATCGTCGACCTCGCCACCCTCACCGGGGCGTGCATGGTGGCCCTCGGTGACGACCGCGCGGGCACCTTCGGCGCCCACGAGGACTGGGTCGCCCAGGTCCTCGCCGCGGCCGACGGCGCCGGCGAGCAGGCCTGGCGCCTGCCGCTCCCCACGGACTGGCGGCCCAAGCTCGACTCAGACATCGCGGACATGAAGAACATCGCCGGCACGCGCTACGGCGGTGCCTCGATCGCCGCCCTGTTCCTCCACCGCTTCGTGCCGGACGGGTTGCCATGGGTGCACCTCGACATCGCCGGACCGGCGTTCACCGACACCGAGTCCGTCGTGACCACCAAGGGCGGCACCGGCTACGGCGTGCGCACGCTGCTCGGCCTGCTGAAGGGCTACCGCAGGCCGCGCCCCGCCTGAGGGTCCCCTCCGGCCGGGTCTGGACCGCGGCCGTGCCGGATACGTTCACCCCGATGTCCCCGACGGTCGGGCGCTCGGGCGAGCGTCCGCACATCCTGGTGCTGGGCGGTGGGCGCATCGCGCCGGCGGTGCGCGACGTGCTCGACGGCCCGGGCGGCGTTGGGGAGGTCGAGGTGCGGCCGCCCCACGCCGGTGCGGACGTGCGTGCCGCCGACCTGGTGGTCGTGGTGGTGGACGACGACGAGCCCGACGCGGCGGACGCCGTGGCGGAGGTGCGCTCGGAGACCGACCGGCCGATCGTGGTCGTGGCGCCGGCGCGCCCCGATCGCTACGCCGTGTTCGACGCCGGCGCCGACGATGTCGCCGCCGCTCCGATCGACCCGGACGAGCTGTCGGCACGCGTGGCCGTGCGCCTCGCCCGGTCGTCCCGGGGGCGGGACGCCGTCCAGCACGGACCCCTCGTCGTCGACCCCGCCCGCCGGGTCGTGACCCTGGACGGCCAGGCGGTGCCGCTCACCGCCAAGGAGTTCGAGCTGCTCGAGTTCATGGCCCGACATCCCGCCCAGGCCTTCGACCGCGGCGAGCTGCTCGAGGCCGTGTGGCGGTCGTCCACCGAGTGGCAGCAGGCCCGCACGGTGACCGAGCACGTGCACCGCCTCCGCCGCAAGCTGGGCGCCGGCTGGCTGACCACGGTGCACGGCGTCGGGTACCGCTTCGACCCCCGGGACCGTCGGGCCTCCTGAACGGCCCGTTCGGCATCCCGAACGTGACCAGATCCGGTCGTGTTCGGGGTACCGAAGCGAGTCAGCCGGCGACCGCCTCGTCCGGCTGCGCATCGAGCGCCGCCCGCAGCGCCCGACGGGCGGCCGTGTCGTCGAAGCCCCACCGGCGCAGCTGGTCCTCGACCTCGGCCGCGCTGGCCCCGACGGCGAGCAGGCTGCGGGCGAGCCGGGTCGCGTGGGCGTCGTCGCCGGGGTTCGGGCCCCGCCGCCGGCGCTCGCGCTGCCAGTCGTCGTGGGCGCCGCGCAGGTGGCGAGGGAGGCGCTGCACCTGGGCGCCGGACAGCGGGGGGAGCCGACGGCGGACGGCGAGGATGCCGTGCTCGGCGGGCTGGATGCAGCCGAAGCGGATGCAGCGGTCGATCGCCCGGTGGAACGGGCCGTTGCGCCCACCCCGGGTGCCGATGCCGATCGAGCGGGCGGCGTCCTGGGCGTCGAGGCTGAAGCCGTCGGGGTGGACGTCGAACTCGACGGCGAAGCGCCGCAGCAGCCACGTGGACGTGGGGCCGAGCAGGGGCAACCAGAACTGCTCGACGTAGGCGGCTCGCGGGTCGATCCCGAGCCGGTTGCAGACGGGGTCGTCCCACGGGACGACGAGGAGCGGGGGCAGGCGGGTCGGTTCGGTGGCGGTGGGCACGGGTCTCCCTCGGAGGCAGGTCGTTGCGCAGCGGGGGAAGTCAGTGTCGGAGAGCATCTCTCATGCAGTCTCGTGTATTCCCGATCCGACCATGACGGCCGGTAGCGTGTCAAGGCCAGGAGGAGGTCGGATGCGCGACGACATCGCGAGGGCGAGGGAGCTGGTCGAGGGGGCCGAGCGGGTGGTGGTGCTCACCGGCGCCGGCATCAGCACCGACAGCGGCATCCCCGACTTCCGGGGGCCGAACGGGCTGTGGACCAAGGATCCCGAGGCCGAGAAGCTGTCGACCCTCGACCACTACGTCTCCGACGCCGCCGTGCGGGCCAAGGCGTGGCAGCGCCGGTTGGAGACGCTCTCCACGACCTACGAGCCCAACCCCGGTCACCACGCCCTCGTGCGCCTCGAGCGGCAGGGCCGGCTCGACACGCTGATCACGCAGAACGTCGACGGGCTGCACCTCGTGGCCGGCACCAGCCCCGAGCGGCTGGTGGAGATCCACGGCACGACCCGCGACGTCATGTGCCTCGACTGCGACGACCGGGCGCCCATCGAGGCCGCCCTCGACCGGGTGCGCGCCGGCGAGGCCGACCCGGCCTGCCGCTCCTGCGGCGGCATCCTCAAGGCGGCCACGATCTCCTTCGGACAGGGGCTCGTGGCCGACGACCTCGCCCGGGCCGACGCCGCCGCCCGGCGCGCCGACCTCATGCTGGCCGTGGGGACGACGCTCGGCGTGTACCCGATCGCCGGCGTGGTGCCCCTGGCCAAGTCCCACGGCGCGCCGGTCGTGATCGTGAACGGCGGCCCCACCGAGATGGACGACCTCGCCGACGTCCGCCTCGAGGGCTCGATCTCCGACCTGCTGCCCGCCCTGGTCCCGTAGGGGCGCTACGACACCGCCACCAGCTCGGCGGGGTCGGGGTGGGCAGAGCGGATGAACAGCAGCTCGTCGAGGCCGTCGAGGAACAGGTCGACGAGGTCGGGGTCGAAGTGGGTGGCCCGCTCGCTGCGCATCTGCTCGACCGTCTCGTCGATTGAGAGGGCTCGCTTGTAGCGGCGGGGCGAGGCGAGGGCGTCGAACACGTCGGCGATCGCGACGATGCGACCGGCGAGGGGGATGTCAGTCCCCGACAGCCCACGGGGGTAGCCGGTGCCGTCCCACCACTCGTGGTGGCTGAGCGCGATGGTGGCGCCGAGCTCGAGCAGGGGGGACTCGGAGCCGGCCAGGATCTGGTGGCCGAGCAGCGTGTGCGTGCACATGACCCGGCGCTGCTCCGGCGTGAAGGGGCCCGGGTGCAGGAGGACGTCGTCGGGGATCCCGAGCTTGCCGATGTCGTGCATCGGGCTGGCGAGGCGGATGTCCTCGCACGTCTCGCGGTCGAGACCGGCCCGCCGGGCGAGGATGGCGGCGTAGGCGCTCATCCGCTCGAGGTGGCTGCTGGTCTCCATGTCCCGGTGCTCCGCCGCCACGGCCAGGCGGTGGATGGTCTCGGCCCGGCTGCGGGTCAGGGCGCGGCTGCGGGCGTCGACGAGGCTGGCGAGGCGCTCGCGGTGGCGGCGGTTCTCCTGCTCGAGGCGGCGCCAGTGGCCGGCGTTGGCCACGTTCACCTGGGCCTCGGACATCTCGAAGGGCTTGAGCAGGTAGCCCTGGACCCCGACCCGCACGGCCCGCTCGGCCGTCTCGGCGTCGTCGACGCCGGTGGCCACCACGGCCCCGAGCGCCGGGTCCGCCAGGCGGAGACGGGTCACCAGGTCGATGCCGTCGCCGTCGGGCAGCCCGATGTCGGCGAGGACGACCTCGATGCCGTACCCCTGGGTGGCGTGGATCCGCTCGGCCTCGGCGGCGGTGGCGGCGATGTGGACGGCGTCGAACCGCCCGCCGAGGTGGCGCCCGAGCGCGCGGGCCAGCACCGCCTCGTCCTCGACGATCAGCAGAGCGCTCAACCGACCGGCTCCCGGGCGTCGGACACGGCGTCGAGGAGCGTCTGGCTCGTGAACGGCTTGGCGACGAAAGACGCCCCCTCGGCGTCCACCTGCTCGGCGCTGAGGAGGTCTCGGGAGTAGCCGGAGGCGTAGATGACCCGCACCCCCGGCACCGCAGCGCGCACCTCCATGGCGACGTCGTGGCCGCTCAACGCGCCGGGCAGCACCACGTCGGTGAGCAGGACGGTGGGCCGCACGCCGTCGCACACGAGGTCGACGGCCTCGTGCCCGTCGGCGGCGGACACCACGGAGTGGCCCGCTCGCTCGAGCAGGCGCTGGGCGGCCCGGCGCACGGCCGGCTCGTCCTCGACCAGCAGCACGAGCTCGCGGTGGTCGACGGCTCCGGACGCGGTCGGTGCGTGGACCTCGACCGGGGGCGAGGCGTCGCTGCAGGGGAGGGCGACCACGACGGTCGTGCCCCCACCGGGCGTGGAGTCGATGGCCACCGAGCCGCCCATGCGGGTCGCGATGCCGTAGACGATCGACAGCCCCAGACCCGTGCCGTGGTCGGCCGGCTTGGTCGAGAAGAACGGCTCGAAGGCCCGGGCCACGACCTCGGGGGGCATCCCGACCCCGTCGTCGGCCACCCGCAGCCGGACCTCGTCGCCGACGCGCTCCGTGCGGACCTCGATGCGCATCCCGGCGTGCGTGGCCGCGTCCCGGGCGTTCACCACCAGGTTGAGGAGCACCTGCTCGAGCTCGGCCGGGTCGCCGACCACCTCGGCCCCGGGCGCCGCGGTCCGCACGTCGAGCTCGACTCGCTCGCCGAGGGTGCGGCGCAGGAGGTCGGCCATGTGCTCGACCACGGGATCGAGCTCCACCGCCTCCCGGCGGCTCAGACCGCGGCGGCTGAAGGAGAGCAGCTGCTTGGTCAGCCGGCCGCCGCGCTGCGTGGCATCGAGGATCGCTTCGAGGTCGGCCTGCATCGCCGGCTCCTCCACGTCGGCGAGCACCAGCTCGGCGGTGGAGGCGATGGCGGCCAGCAGGTTGTTGAAGTCGTGGGCGATCCCGCCGGCGAGCTGCCCGATCGTCTCCATCCGCTGCGCCTGCTGCAGGTCGCCCTCCAGAGCCGCCCGCTGCTCCTCGGCAGCCTCGGCGGCGGCGAGCGCCCGCACGGCGGCGTCCCGGCGCCGCAGCGCCGTCGACAGCAACCCGGCCACCACCAAGGTGAGGACGATCCCGAAGGTGCCCACGGCCACCGGCGGGAAGGAGGGTGCCAAGGTCCCCCCGACCTCGACGGTGAGGGGCTGCTCGGCGACCTCCGTTCGCTGGACCCGGGTCGTGCCGCCGAGCGGCAGGTCGGTGGTCGAGGCCAGCACGGCCCGGGTCGGGTCGACGCGATCGCCGACGTACACCGCGAAGCGCTCGACGCCCGCCAGCGTGTCGATCAGGAACAGGCCGTGGTCGCTCACGTCGAAGAGGCGGGCGGCCGCGTAGCGCTGCCCCTCGAGGCTCGTGGTCCCCGCGACGAGGGCGATGAGGCCCCGGTCGGCCAGCACGAACCCGAACGCCGATCGGTCGACCAGGCCGATGAGCTGGTCGACCGCAACGGGATCCTCGACCAGGAGGGCGGCGAGGCGTCGCTGCTCGTCGGCGTTCGCCGGATCCGGTGCGACCGCCGTGACCACGGCCGGGTCGGTGCCGGCGAGCCCGAGGAGCACGAAGCCGTCGTCCATCTGCTGGTCCTCGACGAACTGCTGCTGCAGGGCCGGGTCGCCGCCGGTCACCGTCGCCACGGCGGCCAGCGAGGTCAGCTCGGCCTCGAACCCGTAGGCGAGGCCCTGGATCACCATGCCGATCTCGCTCACCCCCTGCTCCAGGGAGCTCGCGAGCTCGCGGTCTGCGGTCTCGGCCACGTCGCGGCCGGCGGCGACGCTCAGCCCGACGCCGAGCACGAGGATGACGAGGGGCGCGAGGACGCTGCGCCGCATCATCGGTTGCCGATCCGGTCGGCGTCGGCGCCGGGGCTGGCCAGGGGATCGGTCCACATGGTGCGAACCATCGCCGGTGGACCTCAGCAGGCCATCGGCGCTCCCTCAACGGACCCTCAACGGCGCGACCCCGCGATGGGATCGAAACGGTCGATGTGGCACGATCCCGGCATGGAGGGGGCGAGCGAGCGGGGGTGCGTGGTGGTTGTCGAGGACGACGCTGCCATCCGGGACGTCCTGTGCGAGCTGCTGCGGCGCGACGGCGCCACCGTGCACGCCTGCGCCGACGGGTCCTCGGCGCTTCCCACGGTGGGCGCCGTGCACCCCGACGTCGTCCTGCTCGACCTCGGGCTGCCCGACGTCAACGGCTTCGACCTGCTGCGGGCGCTGCGCGACGTCACCGCCGTCCCGGTCATCGTCCTGTCCGGCTACGCCTCCGAGAGCGACCGGGTGCTCGCACTGGAGCTGGGCGCCGACGACTACGTGGTGAAGCCCTTCCTCGCCCGCGAGCTCGTCGCCCGCGTCCGGGCGCACCGGCGCCGGGCGGCGGCGTCGGTGGAGCGGGTCGCCGAGGTGGTGGTCGCCGGGGACCTCCGGATCGACCGCGCGTCCCGTGAGGTCGAGGTCGCCGGCGAGCCGGTCGTCCTCACCGCTCGCGAGTTCGACCTGCTCGCGCACCTTGCGGCAGCTCCACGGCGGGTCTTCTCACGCGACCAGCTGCTCACCGCCGTCTGGGCGTCGTCGGGCGACTGGCAGCAGGAAGCGACCGTCACCGAGCACGTGCACCGGCTCCGCCAGAAGCTCGGCGCCGTGCGCCTCGCCACCGTGCGCGGGGTGGGCTACCGGTTCGAGCCGGTGGAGGTGGCAGCGACCGCCGACGTTGCGGAATAGGGGCGCGCCGCGCAATTGTTGACCCGCTGAGTAGGGAATTGCCCCGCCGGTCCACCCGCCGCCACCTCACCCCGGAGCGACACCATGGCGAACTTCCGCGAGCTCCTCGCCGCCACCAAGTCCCAGATCACCGAGATCGACACCGAGGAGGCCGACCGCCTCCGTCGGGAGGGGGGTGCCGTCGTCATCCTCGACGTCCGCGAGCCCGACGAGAACGCCCAGGGCTCCATCCCGGGCGCGATCTTCATCCCGCGTGGGCAGCTCGAGTCGACCATCGAGAACAAGGTCCCCGACAAGGACGCCAAGGTGCTGATCCACTGCGCGTCGGGCGTCCGCTCCGCCTTCGCCGCCAAGACGCTGGCCGAGCTGGGCTACACCGACGTCGCCTCGGTGGCCGGCGGCTTCAACAAGTGGAAGGACGAGGGTCGCGAGTGGGGCGTGCCGAAGAACCTCACCGCGGAGCAGCGCAACCGCTACCAGCGCCACCTGCTGCTGCCCGAGGTCGACATCGCCGGCCAGATCAAGCTCCTCGAATCCAAGGTGCTGCTGCTCGGCGCCGGCGGCCTCGGCTCGCCGGCCGCCCTGTACCTGGCGGCGGCCGGCGTCGGCACGATCGGCATCATCGACATGGACGTGGTCGACGAATCGAACCTGCAGCGCCAGATCCTGCACAACCTCGACCGCATCGGGATGCGGAAGGTGGACTCGGCCAAGGAGACCCTCACCCGCCTGAACCCCGACGTGAACGTGGTGACCCACGACGTCCGCCTCGACGCCAGCAACGTGCTGGACATCATCGGCGACTACGACCTGATCGTCGACGGCACCGACAACTTCCCGACCCGGTTCATGGTCAACGACGCCTCGGTGAAGCTCGGCATCCCCGTGGTGCACGGGTCGATCTTCCGCTTCGAGGGGATGGTCACGGTCTTCGACCCGAAGAACGGGCCGACGTACCGCGACATGGTGCCGGAGCCCCCGCCTGCCGAGCTGGCGCCGAGCTGCGCCGAGGCGGGCGTGCTCGGCGTGCTGCCCGGCATCGTCGGTTCGCTGCAGGCCATCGAGGCGATCAAGCTGATCCTCGGCCTCGGCGACCCGCTCATCGGGCGGCTCCTCGCCTACGACTCCCTCGAGCAGTCGTTCCGGGAGTACAAGGTGCGGGTCGACCCGGCGAACGAGATCACCTACGACAACCGCGACCGCATCCAGGTCGTCGAGCTCGATGGGCTGTGCATGCCCGCCCCCCTGGGGGCTCCGGCCGGGTAGAAATCGGTCAAGTCCCAGGCCGCCTCGGCCGATCACCAGTGCGTAACGCAGGAGCACACGCTGGGTGAGGTCGAAGGATGCGGCACACGGGAGAGGGCCACGAGCACACGGGGCGGGCGCGACGCTGGATCGGCTTCGCCGTGGCCGGCGTCGCAGCCGGGGCCGGTGCGCTGCTGCTCAGCGCGTCGCCCGCCTCGGCGGCCCCGGTCGCGCCGACGGCCTGCGCCACGGAGAGCCTCCTCGGCAACACGGGCGCCGTCGACGCCATCGAGGCCAGTGCGCAGCAGGACTTCCTCGTGCGGCTGAACGACCTGCGCCGCTCGAAGGGCCTGGGCCCCCTCGCCTGGAACGGCTCGATGGCCACCCACGCCATCTCCTGGTCGCAGACGATGTCAGCCCAGGACTGGCTGCACCACGCCCGTGACACCGGCGCCAACGACGGCGTCGAGCCCCACCAGGACTACGTCACGATCAACTCCAAGATCGTCTCCAACTGGCAGCGGCTGGCCGAGAACGTCGGCGTGAGCGGCATGTACGCGTCGTGCTCGCTCGCCGAGCTCGAGTCGAACGCCCTGAAGGCGTCCTCGGGCCTGCACAGCGCCTTCGTCAACTCCTCGGGCCACTACGCCAACATGGTCGGCGACCACAACCAGGTCGGCATCGGCGTGCACATCGACGCCGCGAAGCTGTGGGTCACGGTGCGCTTCGCCAAGGGCGATCTGCCGGCCGCCTCGACGAGCCTGGCCTCGACGATCGTCACCGAGGCCACCGGGAAGTACGTGGACGCCGTCTACCAGCTCTTCGGCGGCCGTCCGGCGACGGCGGGGGAGAAGTCGCACTGGGCCCCCGCCGTCTCCTCGGGCAACCGGGTCGCCTTGACCTCGGCCCTCGCCGTCACCGACTCCTGGGCCGGCGCCCGCGTGAGCGAGCTGTACCGGACCGTGTTCCAGCGCAGCGCCGACAGCGGCGGCCGGGCCTACTGGCTCGACCAGATCCGCCGGGGCCTGCCCCTGGAAGCCGTCGGCGTCGAGTTCTACAGCTCCGGCGAGTACTACGGCCGCAGCGGCTCCACCCCGCAGGGCTGGATCCAGGCCCTGTACCGCGACCTGCTGGGCCGCACCGCCGACGGCGGTGGCGTCACCTACTGGGTGGGCCGGATGCGGGCCGGGCAGCCCCGCTCCGCCGTGGCCGCCAACTTCTACCGCTCCGTCGAGTCCCGCCGGGACCGCACGAACCGCCTGCACCACACGATCCTGGGCTCGAACCTGGCCGACCCCGGCCTGCAGCAGTGGGCCGACCGCCTCGCCTTCGTGGGCGACGTCCGTCTCGCCGCCGACCTGGCGGCCACCCAGTCCTACTGGAACCTCGCCACCCGGTGACGGCGACCCCCTCCCTGCCCTTGTAGCGTCGTCCTCCGTGCCCGACGCCCTGCCCGACGTCGACCTCGACGCCGTGCCGCTGCGGGCGGCGTGCTTGCCGGAGGACTTCCGGGCGCTGGAGCACTGGATGCGCCACGTCTTCCCGTGGGGCCCGCGGGTGCACGGCCGGCGGTTCCCGAGAGGTGCCGAGTACCGCAAGCACTGGGAGGTCGTCCAGGCCGCCCGCACCCTGGCCCACGAGGGCGTGCTCCGCCCGGATGCCGAGGTGCTCGGCGTCGGCGCCGGCACCGAGCCCACGGTCTTCTGGCTGACGAACCACGTCCGGCGGGTGTTCGCCACCGACCTGTACCTCTCCGGGGGCTGGGAGGAGTCGGCCAGCCAGCGCATGCTCACCGAGCCGGGCTCGGCCTGGGAGGGTCCGTGGAACCCCCGGCGCCTCGTGGTGCAGCACATGGACGCCCTCGACCTGCGCTACGAGGACGCCAGCTTCGATGCGGTGTTCTCCTCGAGCAGCATCGAGCACTTCGGCACCCACGACGACGTGGCCCGCAGCATCCGGGAGGCCCACCGGGTGCTCAAGCCGGGCGGGGTGCTGACCGTCTCCACCGAGCTTCGGGTCATGGGCCCGGGCCCGGGCCTCCCCGACATCCTCATGTTCGACCGCGACGAGCTGCGGGCCTGCGTCACCGACGCCGCCCCGTGGGAGCCGATCGGACCCGAGCGCACCACCCTCCCGGATCCCACGCTCGCCGTGGACTTCGCATCCGCGGCGGCCGACGTGCAGGCGCACGTGGCCGAGCACGGCGAGATCCGCTGGGCCCGGCTCCGGTGGTCGACCTACCCCCAGGTCGCGCTCCGCCACCTCCACTTCGACGACGAGCGGGTGTGGACCAGCGTCCACCTCGCCCTGCGCAAGCCTCGCTGATCTCCGGTTCCGCTCAAGTCCGACCGGTTCGCCCGCCGATGCACCCTCTGGTCCCGATGTCCCTCCGCACCCCTCGCCGACGACACGCCGCCCTCCTCGCCGCGCTCGCGCTCGTCGCGCCGGCGCTGTCGGGCGTGGCCGGTGCCTCCGACGCGCCCGGGGAGGTGCCCGAGCACTCGGGCGACGGCGCGCCGCCCGAAGCCGTGCTCGACGACCTCGACCCCCTCGAGGGCCTGGGCGACCCGAGCGACGGCGGCGAGACCGACGTGCGCCCCGCCCGGCCCGTGCCCGACGTGCCCGGGGTCGAGCTCGCCCGGCTGGGCTACGACGGCATCCCGCTCGACGCCGACGTGATCGATCGAGCCACCGCTCCGTTGCCGGACGACCCGCGGGAGCGCGTCGTCGAGATCTCCGAGCGGCTCGAATCCCTGCCGCCCCAGCTCGAGGGCCTCGAGGCCGCCGAGGAGCGCCTCCAGGTGGCCGTCGAGCGCCTCGACGCCCACGTCCGCACCCGGCAGGGGGCACTGGCCGTCGCCACCCTGCGGGCCGAGGACGCCGACCGGCGCGTCGGCGACGCCCGCATCCGCGCTCGGGACCGGTCTGCCCTGCTCGTCGACCACCGCACCCAGATGGCCGAGGTCGCCATCGCCGCCTACGTGCGGCCCCCGGACGCCGACGCCCTCTCCCAGGTCCTCGGCGGCGCCGCCCAGACCACCGAAGGGCTCACCGCCCCCGTGCTGTTCTCGGCCAAGGCGGACCACGACGGCGCCGTGCGCGACGAGCTCGAGCTCGCCCGGGCCGTCGCCGCCGAGCGCCTCGACCTCGCCGAGGCAACGCAGGACGCCACGCGCCAGCGGCTGTCCTCGGCCGAGGCGTCCCTTGCCCGCGCTGAGGACCGCCAGGTGGCCCACCGGCGCGCCCTCGCCATCGTGTCGGCCGCCCGCACCACGGTCGAGGACGCCCTCCCCGACCTGCAGGCCGACCTCGACCGCACCATCGAGGAGACCTGGCCCATCGAGGCACTGGCCGCCGGGACCACCGACGACGCCGGCGCCATCGTCCGGGTCGCGGGCATCGCGGTGCACGCGGCCATCGCCCCCCGGGTGCAGGCCCTCATCGCCGCCGCGCACAGCGCCGGCGTGCCCCTCGGGGGGTGGGGCTACCGGAGCACGGCCCAGCAGATCGAGCTGCGCCGCGCCCACTGCGGCCCGACGCCGGAGGACGTCTGGCTCAAGCCGTCCTCGCAGTGCTCGCCTCCCACCGCCCGGCCCGGCGCCTCGATGCACGAGCGGGGCCTCGCCATCGACTTCCACCTCGCCGGACGCAGCATCTCCACCCGGGAGTCCCCGGGCTACCAGTGGCTCGCCGCCAACGCCGCGACCTACGGGCTGTACAACCTGCCCAGCGAGCCCTGGCACTGGAGCGTCAACGCCCAGTGATCCCGGGGCGGTCGATAGGCTCGCCCGCCATGCGTGGACCGAGGCAGATCGTGGGCGGCGTGCTGCGGCGCCTGGGGCTGCGGAAGCCTCGGCCGCCGGTGGACGACCCGGCCGACCGCCCCGACTACGTGGGCCTGATCCACGCCGTCAAGAACGACGTCATCGGCGAGGTCCGGGGGATCAACGACAACTTCTACGCCCTGTCGTCGTCCCAGCAGGCCCTGGTCGACCACCAGGCCCTCAGCGGCGCCCGGGCCGAGGCGCTGATCGAGGCGGTCGGGGCCACCAGAGCCGAGCTCCAGGCGGCCCGCCAGGAGGTCATGGACACCCTCGAGCGCATGGCCCCGCTCGCCCGGGCCCGCTTCGTCTACGACGCCCGCCTGTCCGACATCGACGAGCCCACGGCGGGCGTCATCAACTACCTGCTCTGCCACCGCGGCCCGCTCGCCGACGTCGGCCTGTGGCGCAACGATCCCGTCGTGGTCGAGTGGCTCGCCGGCGACGCCCGGGTCGGCGCGGTCAACGAGCGGATCGTCGAGCAGCCCTTCGTGTACGGCGCCCTCGCCGACCTGCCCGTCGGCTCGCGCATCGCCGACATCGGGGGTGCCGAGAGCCTCGTCGGCCTGAGCCTCGCGTCCAGCGGCCACCAGGTCACGGTGGTCGAACCGGCCGGCTACCCCTACGAGCACCCGAACCTCACCGTCGTCCGCCAGACGCTCGACGACTTCCAGCCCGAGGCCCCCTTCGACGCCGTGGTGCTGCTCTCCGCCATCGAGCACTTCGGTCTCGGCGCCTACACCGACAACGGCGAGCTCGACGACGACGCCGACCTCAACGCCATGAAGCGGGTGCGCGACCTGCTGGTCCCGGGCGGTCGGGTCGTGCTCACCACCCCCTTCGGCCCCGCTGCCGTCGACGAGCTCGAGCGCACCTACGACGAGGACCGCCTCCGGCGGCTCTTCGAGGGCTTCGAGATCGAGCACCAGCTGGTCGGCAGCCGCCGAGACCACACCACGTGGACGGTCACGGGCACCGAGCTCACCACGCCGCCGGCACCGGGGCACGTGGCGATGGTCCGGGCCCGCCGAGCCGGGTGACGGTCGTCTTCGACCTGGTCGCGGTCCAGAACCGCGACCACGGCGAGCGGGGCATCGCGCGCTACACCCTCCAGCTCGCCCTCGAGGTGGAGCGCCAGGCCCCGGGCCTCGTCGACCGGTGGCTGCTCCGGCGCCACCTGCCGGTGCCCGGCCTGCTCGAGCCGGTCCTGTCCACCGGGCGGGTCCGCACGTTCGACGGCGACCGGCGTGACGTCGACGTCCGTGCGGGCGGGGTGTACCTCGCCGGCTCCCTCTTCGAGCTCGAGCAGCGCACGGAGACCGTGTTGCCCCGCATCTTCCGGGACCCGGCGTGGCACCGCATGGCCGTGCTCTACGACCTGATCCCGTCGCACTACCCCGAGCGCTACCTGACCCGGTACGAGATCCGCAACGAGTACCACGCCCGCATCGACGCCCTGCGGGCGATGCACCACGTCCTCGCCATCTCCGAGACCACCCGCGACGACGCGAAGGCGCTGCTCGGGATCCCGCCGGAGCGGGTGTCGGTGATCGGCGCCGGGGCCGACGACCGCTTCGCCCACCATCCGGGCGGGCGGGCGGCCGCCCAGGCCGACGTGGTCGCCCGCCCGCCCGCCGAGGGGCTGCGCGGCGGCTACGTCCTGTTCCCCAGCGGTCTCGACCCCCGCAAGAACATCGACGGCATGCTCGAGGCGTACGCGCGGCTGCCGGCCGAGCTGCGGGCGCAGCACCAGCTGGTGCTCGTCTTCAAGGTCACCGACCTGCAGAAGGCCGAGCTGCGGGACCAGGCGTGGCGCATGGGCATCCTCGACGACGTCTGCATCACCGGCTTCGTGTCCGACGAGGACCTCGTGCGGCTCTACCAGGGGGCCGAGCTGGTGGTGTTCCCGTCGCTGTACGAGGGGTTCGGGCTGCCCGTGCTCGAGGCCATGCGCTGCGGCGCCCCGGTGATCTGCAGCGACGCCTCGTCGCTGCGGGAGGTCCAGCTCGAGGCCTCCGCCCGCTTCGACCCCGCGGACCCCGCCGCCATCGCCGCCGTGATGGAGCGCGTGCTGCGCGACCCGGCCGAGCGCGAGCGCATCGCCGAGCTCGAGCCGCCGCCCTTCAGCTGGGCCCTCGCCGCCGAGGAGACGATCCGGCAGATCGAGGCCGGCGTGCGGGCGTCGCAGCGACGGGCGCGGCCCCGCCGCCCCCGCGTCGCCCTGCTGTCGCCGATGCCGCCGATGCGGTCCGGGATCGCCACCTACGCCGGCCGGGTCGTCGAGCACCTCCGCCACCACGTCGACGTCACCGCCTTCGTCGACTTCGACGAGGCCACCGTGACGCCCGTGCCGGGGGTCGAGGTGCGGAGCACCCGCGACCTCGAGGGCATCGACGCCGCCGGCCGTCCCTTCGACCGCGTGGTGACCTTCCTGGGGAACTCGACCTTCCACGTCGAGTCCCTCGAGGTGCTGAAGCGGGTGGGCGGCACGGTCCTGCTGCACGACGCCCGCCTCTCGGGCCTCTACGGCGAGGTGCAGCGCCTCCATCCGAAGCGGTTGGTGCGCCGCAGCGTGGGCCGCACGCTCGGCGCGCTGTACCCGGAGCGCTACCGCGCGCTGGTCGAGGCCCAGGACGTCATCCCCCCCGACCTGGCGTACCTGTCCGGCGTGCACCTGCTCGCCGAGGTCGTCGATGCCGCGCACCAGGTGCTCGTCCACTCGGCCTACGCCGCCGACCTGACCGAGCTCGACACGGGCGTGCGTCCCGAGGTGGTGTTCCCGATCCCGTGCGCCCCGCCGCAGACCCGGGCCGCGTCCATCGACGAGGACCATGTGGTCAGCGTGGGCATCGTGTCGCCCACCAAGGGCGCCGAGCTGCTGGTCGATGCGGCGGCCGCCCTGCGCCGGCGCCGCCCCCGCGCCCGGCTCACCTTCGTCGGCGGCGTCACCGACGAGTACCGCGACGAGCTGCTGGCCCGGGCCGAGGCCGTGGGGGCCGGCGGCGCCGTGGCGCTCACCGGCCACCTCCCCGACGACGAGTACGCGTCCGTGCTCTCCCGGGCGACGTGCGCCGTGCAGCTGCGTGCGTTCACCAACGGCGAGTCCTCGGCAGCGGTGATGGACGCCCTCAGCGCCGGACTCCCCACCGTCGTCACCGCCCTGGGCGCGATGGCCGAGCTCCCGGACGACGTCGTGGTCGGCGTCCGGCCCGGCGCATCGGCCGAGGAGGTCGCCGGCGTGCTCGCCGACCTCCTCGAGGACGCCGAGCGCCGGGAGCGGCTCACCGAGCGTGCCCACGCCCACGCCGCCGCCAACACCTACGAGGCCGCTGCCCTGCGCCTCCTCGACGCCATCGACCTTCACCCCTGAGCTGAGGGCTGGCACACTCCTGCGATGCCCGGTGGAAAGCTGCTCCGTCCGCTCATCGTCGTCGCGCTGGGGCTGGCCGTGCTGCCCGTCGCCGGTGCCGGGGCGGCGGCACCGTCGCTGCGGCGAACGGTGGAGCACCTGCGCACGTCGGCGCTGAACACGCAGGGACTCGGCATCGACCAGGCGATGTCGTCGCCGGCTATCGGCGACGTCACGGGCGACGGCGTCCCCGACGTCGTGACCGGGAGCATGGACGGCACCCTCACCGTGCTCGACCCCCGTGACGGGCGCGTGCTGCGCTCGGTCGTCGTCCAGTCCGGATCGATGATCCAGGCGTCGCCGGCGCTGGCCGACGTCAGCGGCGACGGCGTCCTCGACGTGGTCGTGGCCACGGTGCGGAACGCGCCGGGCGCGTCGCGGGTGCGGATCTACACGATGACCGGCGGCACCCACCGCCTCGTGTTCGACCAGGCCGACACGACGGTGGGCAGCCGGCACGGGTTCTTCGGCGCTCCGGCCGTCGGCGACGTCGACGGCGACGGCAGCCCGGAGGTGGTCGCCCTCGGCCTCGACCACCACCTCCACGCCTGGGAGCTGAGCGGGGCGAAGGTCCCCGGGTTCCCGTTCCACACCTACGACACCTCGCTGTCCTCGCCGGCCCTCGCCGACGTCGACCGCAACGGCTCGAAGGAGATCGTCTTCGGCGGCGACATGGACTTCGGTCAGCCCCACCCGCCCGGCGGCTACCTCTGGGTGGTCAGCGGCCAGGGGCGGGCGCTGCCCGGGTACCCGATGCGCCTGGGCGGCGAGGTGATCTGGTCGTCCCCCGCGGTCGGCGACCTCGACGCCGACGGCGACCTCGACGCCGTGATCGGCACGGGCCGGTACTTCGGCGACGGGCTCGAGCCCGGCGCCGGCCGGCGGCTCCACGCCGTCGACCTGCGCAGCGCCCGCGCCGTCCCCGGGTGGCCGCGGACGCTCAGCGCCAACACCATGGGTTCGCCGGCGCTGGCGAACCTCGACTCCGACCCGCAGCTCGAGGTCGTGACGATGACCGGCGACGGCATGCTCCACCGCCTCGAGCACGACGGCGGGGTGCCGTGGAGCCGCTGCTACATGAACTTCACCGGCTGCGGCCGGGACCACGCCATCCTCGCCTCACCGGTGCTCGCCGACCTCGACGGTGACGCCGCCCCGGAGGTCGTCGTCAGCGTCGAGCGAGAGCTCCTCGTCGGCGACGTCGCCACCGGCCAGATCGAGACCCGGGTGCCGACCCGCAGCGCCAGCGGCACCGACTACGCCCACCCGGGGGCGAACGCCCCGGCCGTGGCCGCCCATGCCGGCACGACCTACGTCGCCGCCTACGTCCAGGTCGGCTCCGACCCGGGCGGCGCCCGCCGCTCGGGCGATCGCCAGGGCATCTACGTGTGGGCCACCCAGGACACCCCCTCCGCCCTGCCGTGGGCGCACTTCCACCGCGACCTGGCCCGCACGGGCACCGTCGACCCGACCGCTCCCCGTCCCGTCGACCTGCGGGGCTACGTCGACGCCGTGTACCGCGACCTGCTCGGCCGGGGCGCGTCCGCCCAGGAGCAGTCGTACTGGGACGGCCAGCTGCGCAGCGGGCTGCCCCGGGGCGAGTTCACACTCGCCCTCTCCCGCTCCCGGGAGTGGACGGGAGTCGTCATCGACGGCTTGTACCAGCAGGTCTTCGGACGGGCCGCCGACGCCGGCGGCAAGGCGTACTGGTCCGACCTGGTCTCGCGCGGCCTTCGGATGGCCGAGGTGGCGTCGCACTTCTACGGCTCCGACGAGTGGTTCCACCGGGCTCCGCCCACCGGGGGCGGGGGCACGGTCGGCGGCTGGGTCGACGGCCTGTACCGCCGCATCCTCGGCCGGGAGCCCGACGCCCAGCGGGCGTACTGGATCGACCAGGTGCAGCGGGGCACGCACCGCAAGACGGTCGCCTCCGCGTTCTACCTGTCGCTCGAATCGAACGCCCGCCGGGTCGACGCCCTCTACCGCACCCTCCTCGACCGCCCGAGCGACGCCGCCGGCCGCGACTACTGGGCCCGCCAGCTCGTGACCGTGGACGACATCCGCCTGGCGGCCCTGCTCACCGCCAGCGACGAGTACGTCCAGAAGAACCGCTAACCCTCAGCGTTCTTGTCAGCGTTTCGGGGCTCTGAGGCCCCGCTTCCCTGACAAGAACGGTCCTCGAGGGCGCGCAGGCGCTGGTCGAGGGCCTCGACGTCGGCCGACACGGATCGCACGGTGAGGTCGAGGTGGTCGGCGACCGGGTCGACCATCCAGCGCGCGGTCCGCTGCACGACCCGCTTCAGCCGGGCGTTCAGCGGGTTGGCGGAGCGGGGCTCGGGCCGGGGGGTGAGCGACAGGCGGCGGACGGCGAGCGGCCGGTCGCGCTCCACCGGCACGGCCGCCGACGGGACGGGGAGCACGGCGCCGGCGATGCGGGCCTGCAGCTCCTCACGGCCCGGCACATCGCCGCCGCCGGATCGCCGGACGGGGCGCAGCGCCACGCCGGCCGCGGCGGCCATCGCCTCGGCGAGCTGCTCGTCGTCCTCGACCACCACGCCGCCCGAGGCCGCCTGATGGCCGAGACCGCCCACGGCCGTGACGATGGTGGGCGTGCCGAGCAGGGCGGCCCGTTCGACGACGCTGGACGACCAGATGTGGCGGTAGGGGAGCACGACGCGGTCCGCGGCGGCGATCCACAGGTCGAAGCGCTCGTCGGACACGTAGCCCCGTCGCAGCTCGGCGCCCGGGGTGCGGTCGATCAGCGCCGCGAGCTCGTCGCAGTGGGCGAGCCAGGCCGGCTCGTCGAGGCGCACGTCGCCCACGACGTAGAGCCGGGGCGGGGGCCCCTCGGCCGGGGCGTCGAGGCGGCCGAAGGCCCGGACGGCGCGGTCGAACCCCTTGTGGGGCTGGATGAACCCGATCGACACGAACACCGGGGCGTCGGCGGGGAGGCCGAGCTCGTCGCGGGCCTCGGCGCGGGACAGCGAGGTGCGGGCCGTGAACGAGGACCCGTGGTCGACGAGCCTGACCTTGTCCGCCGGCAGTCCGAGCTCGTCGATGCAGCGCCGGCGCTCGATCTCGGTGTGGACCACGACGGAGGCGGCGTGGCGCAGGGCGAAGCGCCGGAGGGCACCCCGCACACGGGAGGAGCGGTAGTCGATCTCGTGCAGCCGGAGCTCGAGCTCGGTGCGCGAGGCGAGGAGCGCGAACCCCGCCCACACCGCCTGGCGGGGCGCCGGTCCCCACCACTGCTCGAAGAACAGGTCGGGGTGGAACTGCACGATCACCCGGTCGTAGCCCTTCGCCATGTCGGCGAGGGCGAGCATGCTGCGGGGCGACGGCAGGGGCAGGTGGTGGTGCGCGGCGGAGGGGAGCGGGGAGAGCACCTCCACGTCGTGGCCGTCGCGCCGCAGGGCCGCCACCTCCTGCACGGCGTAGCTGCCGATGCCGTCGCGGTAGGGCGGGTACGGCGAGACCATGAGCAGCCTCACGAGGGCACCTCCCGCATCCAGGTGCCGAGCACGTCCTCGAGGTAGTCGAGCACCACGTCGGGCCGGTAGTGGGCCTCGACGTAGGCCCGGGCGCCGGTGGCGAGGGCGTCGAACGCCGCCGGCTGCTCGGCGACCGCCGCCAGGGCCTCGACGAGCTGGTGGCGGTTCTCGTAGGTGACGCCGGCGCCCGTGCGGTCGATGTGCCAGGCGACGACCGCGCCGGCGGCGTTGGCGACCACCGCGGTGCCGGCGGCGAACGCCTCCAGGACGGTGCGCGAGAAGCTCTCGAGGGCGGAGGGCTGCACGTACGCGGTGGCCGCGGCCATGGCGTCGTTGCGCTCGTCGTCGGTGACGAAGCCGAGGTCGACGATGCCGTCGTAGGGGTGCTCGTCGGGCACGTCGACCGGACCGATGCCCGAGGTCACGAGCTGCAGCTCGAGGCCGCGGGTGCGCCGCATCTCGGCGTAGGCGTCGACCAGCTCGGGCCAGCTCTTCGCGCCCTCGCGCCGGCCGGCGTAGTACACGAACGAGCCGTCGATGCCGTGGCGGCGCCGGAAGCCGTCGGGGTCGTAGCGCTCGGGCAGCGCCATCCCCGCGCCGACCACGGCCGTCCGGGTGGGCAGGGGGAAGATCTCGGCGGCGAGCTCGGCCTCGGGCTCGCTCAGGAACCAGATGCCGCGGGCGCCGGCGAAGAGCGGCTGGAAGATGCGCAGGCGGGCCTCGGGCTCGTCGTGGAGGCAGGGCATCAGGATCGTGCGGTCGGGATGCAGCTGGCCGACCGCGAACGTGGTCCAGAACATGTAGGGCGCGAGCACGATGGCCCGGTAGCGGCGGCCCTGGTCGAGCACGTGGTGCCACAGCTCGGGCACCCGCATGCTGTCGTTGACCCAGAGCTGCTCCTCGGAGATCGACAGGCGCTCGCCGGCGAGGATGCGGGCGTGCAGCTCGGCCCGGTGGGCGCCGGGTGTGTCCTTGACGATGGGGAAGCGGGTCACCGTGACGTCGCCGTCGCGTGACGTGCCGGCCGGGAAGTGGTTGGCCCAGGTGTAGTGGTCCTGGGCGCAGGTGGTGAGCACCTCGACGTCCCAGCCTCGTGCTGCCAGGCCGTGTGCCATCTCGGTGAGGACCGCCTCGGCGCCGCCGACCACGCCCTCGCCATAGCGGGGCGGCACGAACGCGATGGTGCCCTTCACGAGGGCTGCTCGGCGCCGACGTGCTCGACCCGGGTGCGGAAGTCGACGCGACCGATGAGCGGCTTGCCGCTGAAGATCGTGAAGTCGGCGGCGTTGAGCTCGTCGTCGTACTGGAAGGTCTCGCTCGGGTCCTGGAACACGAAGCCCACCCGGTACGCGCCGTCGAGCAGCGGCAGGTCCTCGATGACGAAGCGCACCTCGCCGTCGCCGTCGAGGTGGTACACGTCCTGGCCGGTGAGGTCGTAGGTGCTGGCGTTGAGCAGCTGCACGCCGTCGTGGTCGGTGATGACCACCCGCATCCGCACCGCGATCAGCGGCGTGTCGGTGCGGTAGCGGCAGCTGAGGACGGCGGTGTCGCCGGGTGCCATCTGGTCGGAGCCGTCCTGGTTGCGCGCCGTCGCCCCGACGATCTTCAGATCCGGCCGCTTGGGCACGTCCTCGATGCCGGCGTGGCGCCGGGTGGCGACCTCCCGGGCGGCGATCTCGGCCGAGCGCTCCTCGGCCCGCAGGTGCAGGGCCCGCCGGTAGATGTTGGCGGCCTCCCGCGCGTCGCCGACGAAGAGCGGCTTGCCCTGGTCGAGCACCAGCGCCCGGTCGCACATCTGGGTCATCTGGTCGGGGGCGTGCGTGACGAACACGATGCTGCGGCCTTCGGACTGGAAGGCCCGGATCCGCTCGAGGCACTTGCGCTGGAAGTTCTCGTCGCCCACCGAGAGGACCTCGTCGACGAGGAGCACGTCGGGCTCGAGGTTGACCGCCACGGCGAAGCCGAGCCGGGCGTACATGCCCGAGGAGTAGTGCTTGACCTGTTGCTCGATGAAGGCCTCGAGCTCGGCGAACTCGACGATGTCGTCGAACACCTGGTCGACGTGGTTCTTGGGGATGCCGAGGATGGCGGCGTTCAGGTAGATGTTCTCGCGGCCGGTCAGGTCGGGGTGGAAGCCGGCGCCCAGCTCGAGCATGGCGGCGATGCGACCGTGCACGCGGATGTGGCCCGAGGTGGGTCGGATCGTGCCGGCGATGCACTTGAGCAGGGTGGACTTGCCCGAGCCGTTGTGGCCGAGGAGGCCGACGGTCTCCCCGGTCTCGACCTCGAGGTCGATGCCCTGCAGGGCGTGGAAGGTCTCGGCGTGGGCGCGGCCGATCTCGACGACTCGCTCCTTGATCGACTTCGTCGGGGTCGTCTGGCGCCTGAACGTCTTGGAGACGTCGACGACCTCGATGATCGGCGCCACCGTCAGAGCTCCTCGCCGAAGTCGGCCTCGATGCTGCCGAACACCCGCACGCCGACGAGCAGGACCACGAACGCGACGGCGCCGCTCACGGCGAGGTGGCCCACGTACCAGCCCATCCCGCGGTACATGAAGTCGAAGCTGGCCTGGGCGTCGGTGCCGAGCTCGTGCTCGGGGTTGTAGATGACCCGCTGGAACACGAGCACGACGGGCGTGAACGGGTTCAGCATCGCGATCCACTCGGGAAGCCCCCGCCGCACCAGCTCGTCGGCGACCATGTCGTACTGGTACACGATCGGCGTCAGCCAGAACCACGCCAGCATCAGCAGCTCGAGCAGGTGCTGCACGTCGCGGTACAGCACGTTGAGCGCCGACAGCATCACCCCGAGCCCGGTGGCCCACAGCAGCGTCACGACGAGCGCGGGGACCAGCAGGGGCAGGTACTCCCACGCCGGCGAGCGCTGGAACACGATGAGCGCCATCACCAGGACGGCGAGCTGGAAGAAGAACGTGACCAGCGCCGATCCGACAGCCGACAGCGGCAGGATCTCGCGTGGGAACCAGACCTTCTGCACCAGCGAGGCGTTGCCGGTGATCGCGGCCGTCGCGCCGCTGGTGCCGGTGCTGAAGAGGGTCCAGCACAGCAGCCCGGCGAGCAGGAACAGGCCGTACAGGGGGACGGCGGCCCGCAGGAAGGTGGCGAACACGAGGCTGAACACCACGAGGTACATGAGGGGGTTCAGCAGGGTCCACAGGAACCCGAGGATGCTGTCCTTGTACCGGACCTTGACCTCCTTGCGCGTCAGCGAGGAGAGCAGCTCGCGGTACTCCCAGATGCGCATCGTGCGCCGCCACAGCGAGGGCCGGGTGGTCTCGACGACGGGGTAGCGCAGGCGCGGCGGTTCGGGGGCTCGGCTGGCGGTCACGGCGGGGAGACCTCGGGTGGTGGACGGCGCACCACGCTATCCGCAGGGTGTGCCGTCCAAGAGATCCCGAGAGGCGGCAGCCGGGGCCGCTCAGGCGCTCAGCGAGCGCTGGTAGTACTCCTCGCTGGCGGCCAGGTAGGCCGCAAGTGCGACGTCGCCGACCCGCAGCAGCTGGTCGACCCAGTACTCGCGCCCGCCGCGGTCGGCGGCGCGGTCGAGCACCTGCTGGTACAGGGCCTCGACCCGGTCGCGGCGCGACTCGAGCGAGGCGTAGAAGCTCCCGGCGACCGCCGTGCGGGTGAGCCGGCCGCTGCGGAGCTGCTCGACCCAGTGGGCCTTGCCGGAGGGGTCGCTCGGGCGGCCCATGAGGTCGAGGTACAGCTCGTCGACGAAGCGCTCCGGGGTGCGGCCGGCGGCGTTGTAGTACTCCTCGCTGCCGTAGAACTGGGCGGCGATCTGCTCCATGCGCATGCCGCGCTGCACCTGCCCCAGCCAGTAGCTGCGCCCGCCGGTGTCGGCCGGACGGCCGAACACCTTCTGGTACAGCTCGCTGATCTGGCGCCCGGCCCACTCGTCGGAGCGGGACAGGCCGGTGGTCAGCGTGAACCGCTCGCCCCGGCGGGCCTGCGCGCAGCCGACCTCGGCCTCGCTGCCGCTCGGCGTGCGACCGAGGAAGAGCTCGTAGGCGGCGTTCACGAACCGGACCTCGCGCCCGCACACCGGCGTGAACCAGTCGGAGTGGAGGCCGGCGAGGGAGCGCAGCGCGTTGCCGCTCACGTCGACGGTCGTCCCGTTCGAGAACCGGAGGCGGGCGGTGAGCACGCGCCCGCCGTCGGCGCCGAGCCCGTTCCGCTTGATCACGTCGACCTCGGTGAGCCGTCCGCCCTTGCCGTGCTGGGACTCGACCCTCGACATGTCGACGGTGAGCTTCCAGGTGTGGCGGGGCGCGATCGAATCGCCCTCGTCGGGCACGGCAGGGAACGTGCCCCCGGCGGTGTACCCGCCGCTGCTCGAGGAGAACTCGGTGCGCGCGATGGCGCCGGAGGCGTGGACGCGGACCTGCCCGGCCGTCGCCGCGATCGCGGCGTCGGTGCGCGGGTCGGTGGTCGGCGTCTTGGCCCCGCCCGGGGTCTGGCGGAACCACCCGTCGTACACCTGGCACAGCGTGGTGTCGCAGGTGTCGGCGAAGGGGAGGTGGCGACCGTCGCCGGCGAGGGCGTAGGAGCGGGCGGCCACCGACTGGGCCTTCAGCGCATCGGCGTGCCAGCTGGCCGGCGACTCCCGCGGCACGATGCCGCGCAGCTCGTCCTCCATGGTGGTGGCGTTGATGGTGCGTTGGATGTTCTCGTGGACCCGCGCTTCGATCGAGCCGGGGTACCAGATGTGCACGCCGTCCTCGCGGCACAGGCGCAGGGTGCCGTCACCGCCGACCGGCTTGGCGACCACGTGGGCGTTGCCGCCGCCGTTGAGCGTGGTCCACGGACCGCCGCACCCGCTGGCCTGCTCGACCTTCAGGGTCCCGTCGGCCAGCTTCGACATCCGCACGGCCTTCATGCCCGAGGCGCTGAGGCCCTTGTTGCCCGTCAGCGCCAACGTGCCGCCGTCGTTCTGGACGGTGGTGGTCTTGCCCTCCTGGGCCATGAGGCGCACGAGCATCGCCCGGTTGGCGCGGGTGCCCATCGTCGTCCCGCCGTAGTAGTGGTCGAGGATGCGGGTGTACGACCAGCCGAAGTTGGTGGCGTACCCCTGCGACCCCCACTGGCTCATGCCCCGGCCGTGGCCCCAGCCCCGGCCGTTGAAGGTCATGGTGGTGGGGCCCTCCTGGGCGCCGGCCGGTGGGACGGCGACCAGGCCGGTGAGCAGCAGGAGGGCGGCGGCGACCGCCGCCATGGCGGCACGGCGGGGTCGGACGGTGGGGGGAGGGGTCATGCGATCGCTCTCGCGTAGAACTCGTCGGACAGGGCCAGCTCCACGGCCAGGACGATGTCGTCGACGCGGAGGAGCTCGTCGGCCCAGTGTGCCTGCCCGGCGCGATCGGGTCCGCGACCCAGGAACCGGTCGTACAGGCGGGCGACGCGATCGCGGCGTGACTCGAGCGACGCGTAGAAGCCGCGAGCCACCATCGGGGGCGTGGCGTACCCGCCCCGCACGATGCCGGTCCAGTAGTCGAGGCCCGACTGCTCCGGCTGGCGGTGCAGGAGGTTCTCGTAGAGGAGGCCCACCCAGGCCTCGACCGAGCCGGCGGCGCGCACGTACTCCTCGCTGCCGTAGAAGAGCGCGCCCACGTCCTCGATGCGGGTGCCCGAGGCCAGCAGATCGAGCCAGTACTGCTTGCCGCTCGCGTCGGCGGGCCGGCCGAGCACCCGCTGGTAGAGGTCGTCGAGGAGCACGCCGCTGTACTCGGGCGAGTAGGCGAGCCCGAGGGCGGCCACCCGCAGGCCGCGGCTGCTGGCGACGCTGCTCCAGTGGCGGAACGCGACGTGGTCGGGCGTGACACCCAGGAACGCCTCGTAGATGGCCACCAGGTGGGCGCTGGTGCGGGCCTGGGAGCGGATCGTGGGCAGGCGCGAGTAGGTGTGCTGGCCGGGGCACGCCGTGGTGCCGAGGTCCCGGTGGCCGGCCAGCACCCGCACCGGCACCTGCCCGCCGTTCGGGACCCCCTTGAACGTGGACCCGGTGCGGTTGGTCACCGTGGTGCTGCCCTGCGGGTCGAGGCCGTGGTAGCCGAGCTTCCAGCCGACGAGCCGGCTGGTGGCGGTGGTCATGGCGTCGGAGGGCACCTGCTCCTGGAGGTTGCCGATCTGGGAGACCGACGTGGTGTCGGAGTTGAAGCCGTAGGTGTGGCCGCCGACGATCGCCTTCGTGATGCCGCCCTGGCGGCCCTCCCACACGCCGCCGAAGCGGTCGACGAAGAAGTTGTAGGCGACGTCGCACCAGCCCCGGGTGCCGGTGTGGAAGCGCCAGAACCCGCGGATGATGTTCGGCACGTCGGCCTGGGCGTAGGGCTCGGTGTTGGTGGCGGTGTGGTGCACCACCATCGCCCGCAGCTGCCGGGCCTCCGTGGGGCTGCTCCCGCAGCCGGAGTTCCCGCCGCCCCAGCGCATGTCGCTGGTGGCCCAGTCGCTGCGAGGGCGGATGAACGAGCTGCCCGTGATCTGCGCGACCCTCGAGCGGATCGACGACGCCCAGCCCCGGATGCCGGAGGCGACGGGCGTGCCGGCGGCGTGCAGGCCGACGACCCGCACGGCGTCGACGTCGCCCTCGAGCAGCGCGACCTCGACGTGCGTGGCGCCGTGGCCGATCCAGATCGGGCCGATGCCGGGGCGGGGATCGGAGACGCCGTCGGGTGCGTCGTCGGGGTTGGCCACCATCTCGGACCACGGCGACCACGTCCCGGCGGTGCGGCTGCGCACCGCGAGCAGGGTCCCGGCGGGGACGTCCTGGAGGATGAGCATCTGGGGCCGCGAGGGCAGCGCCACCGTGCCGGAGCGCCCCGGGGCCTCGTGGCCGTGGTCGTCGTGGCCGTGGTCGTCGTGCGCGACGACCGGTTCGTCGACCGCCACGAGCGGCAGGTCGACGGCCACCTCGGTGAGCCCGTCTCCCGTCACGCCGGCTCGCGCCGTCGCCGGCGCCACCGCCTCGACCGCGTCGACGTCCCCCGCGCCGGGCCTGACCACCGGCTCCAGGGCGCCGGCCGGCACCACTGTCCCCACCACGACCGCAGCGATCGCTGCGGCCCCCAACCTGCGCAACATCGAGAACTCCCGAATCCGATTGCTGGCGCGCGGACGCGCGACCTGCTCCAGCTCCACCCGCCAGTGGAGGCTACTGGTCGGTGCCGGGCCCGTGGGTGGCGGGGGCAGGAGCGGCGCCCCGTTCGTAGTGCGAGGGTCCGACACCCACGTCCAGCTCGAGGCGGCGGACGCGCTCCAGGGTGCGCAGCGACACCGCCCGGTGGGCCGCGATCAGGTCGGCCAGCACGCCGAGGGCGAACACCTGCACGGCGGCGGTGAACAGGACCCCGCCGAGGACGATCGACTGGAGGTGCCCGTCGCGGTCGCCGTTCACGATCCAGTCCCACAGGAACGGGCTCCAGGATCCGAGCGCGAGCAGCGCCAGCACGGCGGCGATGGTCGTGAAGACGAGCAGCGGCTCCCAGCTCGTGTAGATGCGGAAGATGGCGATCATGTTCCGCCGCACGTAGGACCACATGGAGCCGAACAGGCGGGAGTCACGGGTCTTGGGGTTCGTGCCGACCGGGACGTGGGTGACGGCCGTGAGCGACTTCCCGGCCTGGATCAGCGACTCGAGCGTGTAGGTGAACCTCGAGACGACGACGAGCCCGATCGCCGCCTCGCGGTTGTAGGCCCGGAACCCGGACGTCGCGTCGGGGACGTCGGTGCCCGACGCCTGGCGGACCACCCAGGACCCGAGGCGCTGGAGGCGCTTCTTGACCCCCGAGAAGTGATCGATCGTCATGACCTGGCGGTCGCCGATGACCATGTCGGCCCGCCCGTCGAGGATGGGGGCCACCAGCGCCGGGATGTCGGCGGCCGAGTACTGGTTGTCGGCGTCGGTGTTGACGATCACGTCGGCACCGAGCTTCAGGCAGGCGTCGAGGCCGGCCTGGAACGCGGTGGCCAGGCCCTTGTTGTTCGTCAGCCGGACGATGTGGTGCACGCCGAGCTGACGGGCGACCTCGACGGTGCGGTCGGTGGAGCCGTCGTCGACGACCAGGTACTCGACCTCGTCGAAGCCCGCGACCGAGCGCGGGAGGTCGCCGACGGTGGCGGGCAGCTGGTCCTCCTCGTTCAGGCACGGGATCTGCACGATCAGCTTCACGACGCGCCTCCGGCCGGTCCGGCGCCGGTGGTGGCGGGTGCCGCCGAACCGGCTCGCTCGATGGCGGCCGCCAGGACGGCGATGTCGTCGCGCGAGTCGAGCTCGCGGGCAACGGCGAAGGCCCGCTCGGCCATCGCCCGGGCGCGCGCCGGGTCGTCGCGCAGCGAGGCCATCGCGTCGGCGATCGCCTGCGGGCGGGGTTCGACCACGAGACCGGCGCCGGTGCCCTCCACCAGCTCGACGAGGCCGCCGCCGTCGTGGCAGACGATCACCGGGCGCCCGAAGGTGAACGCCTCGAGCACGGTGAGCCCGTAGTCCTCCCGGTGGGCGGGGGCCACGACCACGCTCGCCCGGCGGAAGGCGTCGACGACCTGCGGGCGGTCGAGGTGGCCCCGGATCTGCACCCGGTCGGGGACGCCGCCGCCGGGACCGAGCACCGCGGGGTCGCCCCGGTTCAGCCAGACGAGGTCGTCGGTGACGTGCGCGGCGCCGGCGGGATCGGCCCCGAAGCGCGAGGCGAGCGCCTCCACGAAGGGCTGGCGGCCGCCCCCGCCCACCAGCTCGAGGCGGCCGCCCACGTCGCAGATGCCGGCGAGGGCGGCGAGCTCGGTGCGCTTGGGCCACGCGTGGCGCGACACGCACAGGGCGGGCCCGGCCGGGTCGTACCGCTCGGCGACGGTCGGGTCGGGCGCCTCCTGCGCGTTCGCCTGGAACACCTCGGCGGTGACCCCCCAGGTGTCGGCGAGCCGTCCGGCGACCTCGGCGGAGCCCGCGAGCCACGTGTGGGTCGACGGGAGGCGCAGGCGGTCGATCAGCCGGACCTGGGCGGTGGCCTCGCGGTGCAGGGCCGGCGGCGAGTACCCCGACGCGATGTAGGCCTCGGAGAGCTCGTAGAAGACCCGGGCCTGGTGGTAGGTGAGCGCCACCACGCGGGGGTGGTCGAGGAGGTAGGTGGGCGGTTGCGTCGTGACCACGACCGCACCCGGATCGATGCGCAGGGCGTCGACCCGTTCGACGTTGGCGAGGTACGAGAAGTACTCCGGGTGCCGGAACCACAAGCTCCGTGGGAGGGGCAGTCCGGCGAGGTGGTCGGGGGCCTCGTGGGCGCGAAACGACTCGACGGTGACCTCGACGCCCCGCTCGACGAGGGCGGCCCGGCAGCGGTCCATGAGCAGCTCGAAGCCGCCCTGGACGCCGAAGTCGGGCTTGAGGAAGACGACGTCGCTCATGCCCGGACGCGTCCGATCACGGCGCGCGCCGCCCGTCGGGCCGGGTGGGGGAGGCGCCGGTCGACGGCTCGGGCCCACGTGCGCCACGACGGCTCGCCGGGCGGAACCGTGGCCCCGTCGTCCGCGGCCTGGGCGGCCAGCCAGGCGTGCACCTCGGGGGTGTCGTGGTCGGAGCCGTGGCCCCGGAGGCGGGCGCCGAAGAGCGAGACCGCCCGCAGGACGGGGTCGCTCAGGACGGGTTCGGGCTCCACGGCCCGGGGATCGTAGTGATCCGGGGGGCGACCGCCTGGGGTGGCGAGCGACCAGGGCCGCCCGCCACGCCGGCGGTCAGGGGGTGATCCGGGGGATCAGTACCAGTGCGGGCGGCCGCCGACGGCGCGCCCGGTGCTGCCGAGCACGACGAGGATGGCGCCGACGATGGCGAGGATCACGCCGAGGGTGGTGAGGATGCCGACGCCCGTGAGGACACCGACGATCACGAGGATGATGCCGAGTACGATCATGGGCCGTCGTTACCCCGAGGTCCAGGCGTTCAGTCTTTCGGGATGACAACGGTCGCGTGACGGCTCGGCATGCTGTGGCCGTGCCGCCGCCCCCCGCCGCCGACGTCGAACTCGCCGCCCGGCACCTCGACATCCGCCGGGCCAAGGCGCGGGCCACGGGGCTGCTGGCTGCCGTCACGCTCGCGTTCCTCGTCGTCGCCGCCACGACCGACGACCGGGGCGGCACCGGCTACCTGCGGGCGGCGCTCGAGGCGGCGATGGTGGGCGGCCTCGCGGACTGGTTCGCCGTGGTCGCCATCTTCCGCCACCCGCTCGGGATCCCCATCCCGCACACCGCGGTCATCGTCCAGCGCAAGGACGCGTTCGGCCAGACGCTGGGCCAGTTCGTGCGCGAGAACTTCATGGCGCCCGACACGATCGGCGCGCGCGTTCGGGGTGCCGGCGTCGCCGACCGGGTGTCGGCGTGGGTGCTGCGGCGCGACGGCGCCGGCGCCCCGATGAACGCCGACCGCCTCGCCGGGCACGCCGCCGAGCTCGTCGTGCGGCTGGCCGAGGCCGTCGAGGACGACGACCTCGTGCACGCCGTCGAGGCGGCGGTGCGCACGCGCCTCGCCGACGTCGACGTCGCCCCGCTCGCCGCCCGCCTCCTCACGGTCGCCACCGAGGAGGGTCGCCACCGCGAGCTGGTCGACGCCGTGCTCGTCGGCCTCGACGGGTTCCTCGCCGAGAACGAGGCGCTGCTGCGCGAGCGGTTCGGGCAGGAGTCCCCGTGGTGGGTGCCCGACGTGATCGACGACCGCATCTTCGAGCGGCTCCTCACCGGCGTGCGGGCCATCATCCGTGGCGAGACGGTCGGCGGCTCCGACGAGCTGCGATCCCGCATCGACGTGGCGTTGGCCCGCATCATCGACCGGCTCGAGCAGGACGCCGTCTGGCGGGCCCGGGCGGTCGAGCTGCGCGACGAGCTCCTCGACCACCCCGCGCTGCGCCACTTCCTCGACTCGCTGTGGGTCGACACCAAGGAGCTGCTGCGCACCCAGGCCCTGGACGGCGGGTCGGCGCTGCGCCAGCGGGCGGCCGAGCTCGCCGTGGCGGCGGTCGAGCGCTTCCGCGCCGACCCGGAGTCGATGGCCCGCGTGGACGAGCTGGCCGAGGAGGCGGCCCGGGCCGTGGTCGAGACCTTCGGTGACGAGATCACGCGGCTCATCGCGGCGACGATCAGCGCGTGGGACGGCGAGGAGACCGCATCTCGGCTCGAGCTGCTGCTGGGCCGTGACCTGCAGTTCATCCGCATCAACGGGACGATCGTGGGCGGCCTCGCCGGCCTGGTGATCCACGCGGTCGGCGACCTCGCCTCCTGACCCCTACCCGTCGAGCAGCAGGTCGGCGGCGACGGTGGGCAGCTGGCGTCCGGCGAGGACGTCGAGCTCGGCCTGGCGGACCGCCTCCCCGGCGGAGGCGACGAACCGGTCGACCAGGCCTTCGCGCAGCTCGGTCCAGAGCCACTGCCGGGCCTGCTCGCCCCGCAGGGTCTGCAGCTCACCGGAGGAGTCGAGCGCCTCCCGGTGCTCGAGCACCGCATCCCAGACCTCGCCCAAGCCGCTGCGGGTGTGGGCGGACGTCAGCAGCACCCGCGGCGACCAGGCGCGGTGCACGGGGCGCAGCAGCTGCAGCGCGTGCTTCAGGTCGGCTGCTGCTCGCCGTGCCGCCGGCTCCAGGTCGCCGTCGGCCTTGGTCACCACGAGCAGCTCGGCGAGCTCCATCACCCCCCGCTTCACGCCCTGGAGGTCGTCACCGGCGCCCGGACCCGCGAGGAGGCAGAAGAGGTCGACCATCTCGGCGACGGCGGTCTCGGACTGCCCGACGCCGACCGTCTCGACGAGGACGGCGTCGTAGCCGGCGGCCTCGCACAGCAGCATCGCCTCGCGGGTGCGGCGGGCGACGCCGCCGAGCGTGCGCCCGGCGGGGGAGGGGCGGATGAACGCCTCGGGCCGGCGAGCCAGCTCCTCCATGCGGGTCTTGTCGCCCAGGATCGAGCCGCCCGAGCGGCCGGACGACGGATCGACGGCCAGGACCGCCAGCGTGGTCCCCTGGTCGATGACGTGGCAGCCGAACGCGTCGATGAAGGTCGACTTGCCGACGCCCGGGGCGCCGGAGATGCCGAGCCGGACACCGCTGCCCGTGTGGGGCAGCACCGCGTGCAGGAGCTCGACGGCATCCGCCCGGTGGTCGGCGCGGGTCGACTCGACGAGCGTGATCGCCCGGCCGAGGGCGCGCCGGTCGCCGGCGACGACGTCGTCGGCGAGCGAGCTCAAGCGTCGAGCAGGTCGAGGACCTTGCCGGCGGCCTCGAGGATGTTCGTGCCCGGGCCGAACACCGCCGACACGCCGGCGTCCTTCAGGAAGTCGTAGTCCTGGGGCGGGATGACGCCGCCGCAGACGACGAGCACGTCGTCGGCGCCGGCGCTGCGGAGCTCGTCGATCAGCTGGGGGACGAGCGTCTTGTGGCCGGCGGCCTGGGACGAGACGCCGACCACGTGCACGTCCTGCTCGACGGCGTCGCGCGCCACCTCCTCGGGCGTCTGGAACAGCGGTCCCACGTCGACATCGAAGCCGAAGTCGGCGAACGCGGTGGCGATCACCTTCCCCCCGCGGTCGTGGCCGTCCTGGCCCATCTTCGCCACGAGCATGCGGGGGCGCCGGCCGTTGGCGGTCGTGAAGTCCTCGACCCGCCGCAGCAGGGCGGCGTAGCGCTCGTCGTCCTCGTAGGCGGCGCCGTAGACCCCGTGGATCGAGCGGACCTCGGCCTTGTGGCGGCCGAACACGGCCTCCATCGCATCGCTCATCTCGCCCACGGTCGCCCGGGCCCGGGCGGCGTTCACGCACAGCTCGAGCAGGTTCCCGTCCCCCGCGGCGCCCTCCTTGAGGGCGAGCAGCGCGGCGTCGCAGGCCGCCTGGTCGCGGCTGGCCCGGATCTGCTCGAGCCGGCGGATCTGGGATCCACGCACCTCGGCGTTGTCGATGTCGAGCACGTCGACCATCTCGACGTCCTCTGGGACGTACTTGTTGACGCCGACGATGACGTCCTCGCCCCGGTCGACCCGGGCCTGGCGCTTGGCCGCCGACTCCTCGATGCGCAGCTTGGGCATGCCGGCCTCGATGGCCTTGGTCATGCCGCCCATGCCCTCGACCTCCTCGATGAGCTCCCAGGCGGCGTCGGCGAGGGCGGCGGTGAGGGACTCGACGTAGTACGACCCGGCGAGCGGGTCGACGACCCTGGTCACGTCGGTCTCGTCGCCGAGGATCAGCTGGGTGTTGCGGGCGATGCGGGCCGAGAACTCGGTGGGCAGGCCGAGCGCCTCGTCGAACGCGTTGGTGTGCAGCGACTGCGTGCCGCCGAGCACCGCCGACATGGCCTCGTACGCGGTGCGGATGATGTTGTTGTACGGGTCCTGCTCGGTGAGCGACACGCCCGACGTCTGGCAGTGCGTGCGCAGGGTCAGCGACTTGTCGCTCTTCGCGCCGAGCTGCTTCATGACCTTCGCCCACAGCAGGCGGGCGGCGCGCAGCTTGGCGACCTCGCCGAAGAAGTTCTGCCCGATGCAGAAGAAGAACGACAGGCGGGGGGCGAACGCGTCGATGTCGAGCCCGGCGGCCTGGGCGGCCCGCACGTACTCCATGCCGTCGGCGATGGTGAACGCCAGCTCCTGCTCGAGCGTCGCCCCGGCCTCCTGCATGTGGTAGCCGGAGATCGAGATCGAGTTGAACCGGGGCATCTCCCTCGCCGTGTAGGCGATGATGTCGGCCACGATCCGCATGGAGGGGGCCGGCGGGTAGATGTAGGTGTTCCGGACCATGAACTCCTTGAGGATGTCGTTCTGGATGGTCCCGGACAGCTGGTCGTGGGCGACGCCCTGCTCCTCGGCGGCGACGATGTAGCCGGCCATGGTGGGCAGCACGGCCCCGTTCATCGTCATCGACACCGACATCTCGCCGAGGGGGATGCCGTCGAAGAGGACCTTCATGTCCTCGACCGAGTCGATGGCCACGCCGGCCTTGCCGACGTCGCCGACGACGCGGGGGTGGTCGGAGTCGTAGCCGCGGTGGGTGGCGAGGTCGAAGGCCACCGACAGGCCCCGCTGGCCGGCGGCCAGGTTGCGCCGGTAGAAGGCGTTGGACTCCTCAGCGGTGGAGAAGCCGGCGTACTGGCGCAGCGTCCACGCCCGGTTCGTGTACATCGACGCGTACGGGCCGCGGACGTAGGGCGCCTGGCCGGGGAGACCGCCGAGGTGGGTGAGCCCGTCGAGGTCGGCCTCGGTGTACAGCGGCTTGACCTCGATGCCCTCGGGCGTGGTCCAGGTCAGCTCGTCGAGCGGCTTGCCGCGGAGCTCCTTCTCGACGTCCGCCCGCCAGCGATCGAGGTCGGCGGGTTCGAACCCTTCGGCGTGATCGACCATGGCCGGAGGTTACGGCCCTGGTGTCGCGCCCGACCAACGAGTGTCGGCCAGGATGGAGCGGTGGCGGATCGGACGGACGAGGCGGTGTTCGACGCCGACGAGGCAGCCGGCCGGCGTCGACGCGGCCTGATCATCGCGGCCGTGATCGCCGCCGTGGGCATCCCCTTGACGTTGCTCGACTGGTGGTCGGAGCGGGAGGTCGAGCGCGAGGCGCGGCAGCTCGTCGACGCTCTGCGGGTCGCGGCCGAGGAGGTCGACGATCCGGTCGGACTGGTCGGGGACGAGGTCGTGGCGGGATGGGGTGGCGACGAGGGCCGGCTCGACGCCGTGCTCGGCCACGGGGAACGGCGTCGCGGGCTCACGGCGGTCGACGGCGGCGTGGCCGCGGCGTACGAGGTCACGTACTGGCTCGAGACCCGGTGCGTGCAGCTCCACCTCACCCGCGACGAGGTCCGGGTCGAGGTGGAGGACACCGATCGTTGCGTCGCTCGGATCGGTGGCCGGTGACCCACGAGGGCACCCGGCGCTACGCCGACCTCGACCCGGGCGAGGTCCCGCCGCTGGTGCTCGCCGCGGTGGACCGGGCCCGCGAGATCGGCTTCGACCTCTGCGTCCACCCGGCGACGGGGCGCTTGCTGGCCGCGCTGGCGAGCGGGGTCGGCGACGGCATCATCGGCGAGACCGGCACCGGCACCGGCGCCGGTGTGGCGTGGATGCTCTCGACGGCCTCACCGCAGACCCGAATCGTCAGCATCGAGATCGACGAGCAGCGGGCGAACGCCGCCGCCGAGCTGTTCGCCGACCGTCCGACGGTCACGATCCTGCACGGCGAGGCCAACGAGCTGGCCGACCACGGGCCGTTCGACCTGTTGGTGATCGATTCCGGGCCGCACGAGGGCGGTCCGCTGCACCGCGCCGTGCTCGACCCGGCGCAGGTGCTGCGTCCGAACGGCGTGCTGTTCAAGGACGACCTGTGGCCCATGGACCGCTGGCCGCCGCGCGACTTCCACGGCGAGGTCGATGAGCTGCGGGTGCGCCTCTTCGAGCACCCCGACCTGCTGACCACCGAGGTCACGGTGGCCGACGGGTTCGCCGTGCAGCTGGCGAGACGTCGGCCTTGAGCATGGCTGACCGTTCGTCCGATCCGCGGAGTTCTTGTCAGAGGGTCTGAGGAGAATGGGTGGTGTGACCGGTTCCGCCGCCTACGCCCGACACGCCGACGTGGCGTCGGCGGCGCGGGATCGGCT
>Ga0208490_100157_pt1 | contig 55043 bp, 50 predicted proteins | sample SubbioAug_CSWold_FD_184818 | JGI IMG/M metagenome (GOLD analysis project Ga0208490, IMG submission 184818) | Serpentinite rock and fluid subsurface biosphere microbial communities from McLaughlin Reserve, California, USA - CR11Aug_CSWold (SPAdes) | ecosystem: Environmental > Terrestrial > Deep...
CTGGAAAAGCGGCAAGGCCGAGAAGTGCATCTTCTGCTACCCGCGCATCGAAGCCGGCCAGCCCACGGTGTGCTCCGAGACCTGCGTGGGCCGCATCCGGTATCTGGGCGTGCTGCTGTACGACGCTGACCGCATCCTGGAAGCCGCGAGCACGCCCAACGAGATCGACCTCTACCAGGCACAGCTCGACCTGTTCCTGGACCCGAACGATCCGAAGGTGATCGCGCAGGCCCGCATCGACGGCATCCCCGATGCCTGGATGGCCGCTGCCCGCCAGAGCCCGGTCTACAAGATGGCCGTGGAATGGAAGGTGGCCCTGCCGCTGCACCCCGAGTACCGCACGCTGCCCATGGTCTGGTACGTGCCGCCGCTCTCGCCCATCACCTCGGTGGCCAACACCGGCATGCTGGGCAACAACGGTGAGATCCCCGACGTGTCGCAGCTGCGCATTCCGGTGAAGTACTTGGCCAATCTGCTCACCGCCGGCGACACCGGCCCCGTGGTGCGCGCCCTGGAACGCATGCTGGCCATGCGCGCCTTCCAGCGCAACAAGCACGTGGACGGCGTGATCAACGAGGACGTGCTCGACCAGGTCGGCATGACCGTGGCGGAAGTCGAAGAGATGTACCGCTACATGGCGATCGCCAACTACGAAGACCGCTTCGTGATCCCGACCACGCACCGCGAATACGCGGAAAACACCTTCAACGTGAAGGGCGGCTGCGGCTTCAGTTTCGGCAACGGCTGTTCCGAAGGCCAGACCGAGACAAGCCTGTTTGGTAGCGAGAAGAAACGCACCATCCCGATCAAGCTGGAGGCATGACACCATGAGTTTCTTTTCTCCATCCCCTCCCAAGGCCGCCCGCACCCTGCGCGTGCTGGCCCACCTGCTGCGCTACCCGGACGCCGAGTTCCGCGCCCACACCGGTGAGCTGCAGGCCGAGCTGCACAAGGAAGCGGCGCTGCCCGCAGCGCGCCTGGCCGAGCTGGACGCCCTGCTGAAGCACCTGGGCTCGCGCCCGGCGCTGGAAGTGGAGTCCGACTACGTCGAGCTGTTCGACCGCGGCCGCCGCACCGCGCTGCACCTGTTCGAGCATGTGCACGGCGACTCGCGCGACCGTGGCCCGGCCATGATCGACCTGATCCAGACCTACGAGAAAGCGGGCCTGTACCTGGGCCCCAGCGAACTGCCCGATTACCTGCCGGTGGTGCTGGAGTTCGCCTCCACCCAGCCGCCGCAGCAGGCGCGCGAATTCATGGGCGAGATCGCCCACATCGTGCGGGCCATCTTCAGTGCGCTGGCCGGTCGCCACAGCCCCTACGCCAGCGTGCTGGCCGCGGTGCTGGAACTCGCCGGTGAAAAGGCTGAAGCGGTCGCCGTGGCACCCGAGCCCGAAATGGACGAGAGCTGGGCCGAGCCCGAGGTGTTCGGTGGCTGCTCCACCGAAGGCCAGGCCAAGCCCGGTCAGCCGCAACCGATCCACATCCTCAGAAAGTCACCTTCCACTTCTCAAGGAGCGCAGGCATGAACACGCTGCACAACTTCCTCTTCAACGTTTTCCCCTACATCTGCCTGGCGGTGTTCTTCATGGGGAGCCTGGCGCGCTTCGACCGCGACCAGTACACCTGGAAAAGCGATTCCTCGCAGATGCTGCGCAAGCGGCAGCTCAAGTGGGGCAGCAACCTGTTCCACATCGGCATCCTGTTCCTGTTCTTCGGCCACACGGTGGGTCTGCTCACGCCGCATTTCTTCTACGAAGGCTTCATGAGCGCGGCGTTCAAGCAGCGCGTGGCCATCTACGCCGGTGGCGTTGCAGGCTTCATCTGTTTCATCGGCCTGACCATGCTGCTGCACCGCCGCATCTTCGATGACCGCATCCGCCTCACCAGCCACCGCACCGATCTGGGGATCCTGATCATCCTGTGGGTGCAGCTGGTGCTGGGTCTGGTCACGCTGCCTTTCTCCTATGGCCACTCCGACGGTCAGGCGATGCTGCAGCTGTCGGCCTGGGCGCAGGGCATCGTGACCTTCCGCCCGGACGCCAGCCTGCTGGTGGGTCTGGACGCGGTCTATCTGGTGCACCTGGTGCTGGGCATGACGATCTTCCTGCTGTTCCCGTTCTCGCGGCTGGTGCATGTGTGGAGCGGCTTCGGCACCCTGGCCTATCTGTTCCGTCCGTACCAGATGGTGCGCAGCCGCCGGGTGGGCCTGCCCGCCCACCGCGACCGCATGGCCCAGCCCGCCATGCAGCCCGATATCCAGCCGGCCGCTCCCCAGCCCATCCAGGCCGGTGGTACCCCGATGCCCGTCAAGCCGGTGCCTGCCGGCCTGCGCACGACCTCCTGAGGAACCGCCATGACCGCCTCCGCTCTTTCCCCCAACGTCGGCTGTGGCAGCGGTAACTGCGCCTGCGCCGGCGCTGCCCAGCCCGAAGTCGCCAGCATCAACGGCATTGCCCTGCACGAAGCGGGTGAGCCGCTCGACGCCGACACCCTGCTGGAGCGCGCCCACACCGAACTGCTGCGCCAGCAGGCGGTGAAGGCCGGCCTGTTGCCCCGCCACACCGGCCTGGTGGCGCCCGAGCCCGACGACGCCCAGCGCGCCGCCATCGAGCGCATGCTCGACGAGGCCGTGGTCTCGCCCGAGCCCGGCGAGGCCGAGTGCCGCCGCTACTTCGAGGCCAACAAGGGCCGCTTCATCGTCGGGCAGGCACTGCATGTGCGGCACATCCTGTTTGCGGTGACGCCGGGCGTGAACGTGCACGCGCTGTCGCAGCGGGCCGAAACGGCCTTGCTCGAACTCTCGCGCAAGGACGTGGCCCCCGGGCGTTTCGAGCAGCTGGCCAAAGAACTGTCCAACTGCCCGTCGAGCCAGCAGGGCGGCGACCTGGGCTGGGTCACGCCGGAAGACTGCGCACCCGAGCTGGCCAACGAGCTGTTCTTCCAGACCGACTCGCGCTGGGGCATGGGCGTGCACCCGCGCCTGGTGCACACCCGCTTCGGTCTGCACATCATCGAGGTGCTGGGCCGCCGCAAGGGCACGCTGCCGGCCTTCGAGGCGCTGCAGGACCGCATCCGCGCCCAGCTCGCACTGCAGACCCGCAGCACCGCGCTGCGCCAGTACATGCAGTTGCTGGTGGGGCAGGCCCGCATCGAGGGCCTCACGCTCCAGGGCGCCGACACACCCCTGGTGCAGTGACGCCCGCGTGCCGGGATGGTCAGCCGCCCTGGGCGACACACATGTTGTGCCGCCCCGGGCGGCTGAACGCTGTTTGACACACCGCAAGGCGAAAACGCGTCAGGCTGGTTAGCCTGCGACGGCGGACTGAGCCGCGGAACTTGATAGGGCAGAGATGGAACACCTGGACACCCCCGACACACTGGCGCATGCCGCATCTGGCGACGCGGGCACCGCCAACGGCCACCCGGCCGCGACGCCCGCCTCGCAGGCCGCCGAGCTGCTGGCCCTGGCCCGCAGCGGCGGGCTGCGCACCTGGCAGCTCGGCGGGCGCGAGCTGATTCCGGTGGTGCAGGGCGGCATGGGCGTGGGCGTGTCCGCCGGCTCGCTGGCCGGCACGGTGGCGGGTCTGGGGGGTGTGGGCACCGTGTCCTCGGTGGACCTGCGCCGCCTGCACCCCGACCTGATGGCGCAGACCGGGCATCTGGACAAGGAGCCCGACGCCAAGGCGCAGATCGACGCCGCCAACCTGCTGGCGCTCGACCGCGAAATCCAGCGCGCCCGCGGCATCGCCCAGGGCCGTGGTCTGGTGGCGGTGAACGTGATGAAGGCGCTCAGCGCCTACGAAGCCTATGTGCGCCAGGCGCTGCAGAGCGGTGCCGATGCCGTGGTGGTGGGTGCCGGCCTGCCGCTGGACCTGCCCGAGATCGCCAAAGACCACCCCAAAACGGCGCTCATCCCCATCCTGTCCGACGCGCGTGGCGTGCAGCTGGTGGTGCGCAAATGGGAAAAGAAGGGCCGCCTGCCCGACGCCATCGTCATCGAACACCCGCGCCTGGCCGGTGGCCACCTGGGCGCGGCCAAGGTGGCCGACCTGCAGGACACGCGCTTCGATTTCGAGAACGTGCTGCCCCAGGTGCTGGAATTCTTCAAGACCGCCGGCCTGGAGGGGCAGATCCCCCTCATCGTCGCCGGCGGTGTGAGCAGCCGCGACGACGTCCTGCGCTGGCAGGGCCTGGGCGCCAGCGCCGTGCAGCTGGGCACGGCCTTCGCCGTCACCACCGAATGCGACGCCGCGCCGGCCTTCAAGCAGGTGCTGGCCGAGGCGCGGCCCGAAGACATCGTGGAGTTCATCAGCGTGGCCGGTCTGCCGGCGCGCGCCGTGCGCACCCCCTGGCTGGACAAATACATCCGCATCGAGCCCAAGCTGCAGGCCGTGGCGCATGTGAAGGACAAATGCAACATGTCGTTTGACTGCCTGGCCCACTGCGGCCTGCGCGACGGCGTGGTGGGTATCGGCCAGTTCTGCATCGACCAGCAACTGGGCTACGCGATGGAAGGCGATACGCAAAAAGGCCTCTTTTTCCGGGGTGCGGGCACCTTGCCTTTCGGTTCGGAGATCCGGCCGGTCCGGGATCTGTTGACGTGGATGGTGGCGGGCGTTCGACCGCCCACGCTTGCCTGATAGCCTGCCGCTAACGGCTCAATACCCCCAATTTGTCCGGAAGCGCCCGCCGGGGGGCGCCGTCGACTAAGCTACGGGCCCCGCCCTGCGTCCCGCCCGGACGCTACCGGGCGGGTGGCTCGGCCTGTTCAACAGACACACAGGCCCGGAGCGCTCCACAGGAACAACAGCAGATGAAACGCGACAACTCCATGCGTCCCCAGGACCTGACCCAGACCCAGCCCATCAGCCTCGATGTGCTGAAAGAAAAATACCTGAAGCCCGGTGAAGACGGGATCGAAGACCTCTACCGCCGCGTGGCGCGTGCCCTGGCCTCGGTGGAAAAAGAAGACACGCGCGCCGAATGGGAGCAGCGCTTCCTCGACAACCTGCACGCTGGGGCCATCGGCGCCGGGCGCATCATGAGCGCCGCCGGCACCGACATCCAGGCCACGCTGATCAACTGCTTCGTGCAACCCGTGGGCGACTGCATCCAGGGCGTGGACGCCGAGGGCTACCCCGGCATCTACGAGGCCCTGCGCGAAGCCGCCGAGACCATGCGCCGCGGTGGCGGCGTGGGCTACGACTTCTCGCGCATCCGCCCCAAGGGTGCTGAGGTCAAGGGCACGCACTCCATGGCCTCCGGCCCGTGCAGCTACATCAACGTGTTCGACCAGAGCTGCTCCACCGTGGAGAGCGCCGGCGCGCGCCGTGGCGCCCAGATGGGCGTGCTGCGCATCGACCACCCCGATGTGCTCGAATTCATCACCGCCAAGCGCACCCCCGGCCGCTGGAACAACTTCAACGTGTCGGTCGGCGTGTCCGACGCCTTCATGGAAGCCCTGGGCGGCGACCAGCCCTGGGAACTGGTGCACAAGGCCCGCCCCGGTGCCTCGCTGATCGCCAAGGGCGCCTACCAGCGCGCCGACGGCCAGTGGGTCTACCAGACCATCGCCGCGCGCGAACTGTGGGACACGGTGATGAAGTCGGCCTACGACTTCGCCGAGCCCGGCATCCTGTTTCTGGACCACATCCAGCAGGACAACAACCTGCGTTACTGCGAGTCGATTGCGGCGACGAACCCCTGCGGTGAGCAACCGCTTCCGCCCTATGGCTGCTGCGACCTCGGCCCGGTGATCCTCACGCGCTTCGTGCGCAACCCCTTCGGCTTCGGCGGCCTGCCGTCGTTCGACTTCGACGCCTTCGAGAAGGCCGTGGCCACGCAGGTGCGCGCGCTCGACAACGTGCTGGACGTGACCTTCTGGCCGCTGCCCCAGCAGCGCGAAGAATCGGCCGCCAAGCGCCGCATTGGTGTGGGCTTCACCGGCATGGGCAACACCCTGGCCATGCTGTGCGTGCGCTACGACCGCGACGAAGGCCGCGCCATGGCCGCCAAGATCGCCGAGCGCATGCGCGACGCGGCCTACGCGGCGTCGGTGGCGCTGGCGCAGGAAAAGGGCCCCTTCCCCAAGCTGGTGGTGGACGATTACCTGGCCGCCGGCACCTTCGCCAGCCGCCTGCCGGCCGCGCTGCAGAAGCAGATCCGCAAGCACGGCATCCGCAACAGCCACCTGCTCTCCATCGCGCCCACCGGCACGGTGAGCCTGGCCTTTGCCGACAACGCGTCCAACGGCATCGAGCCACCGTTTTCCTGGATGTACCGCCGCAAGAAGCGCGAGTCTGACGGCTCCACCAGCGAATACGCCGTGGAAGACCACGCCTGGCGCCTGTACCGCGAGCTGGGCGGGGATGTGGACCAGCTGCCCGAGTACTTCGTGAACGCCCTGGCCATGAGCGCCAGCGACCACATCGCCATGATGGAAGCGGTGCAGCCCTTCGTGGACACCGCCATTTCCAAGACGGTGAACGTGGAGGCCGACTACCCCTACGAGGACTTCAAGGGCCTGTACCAGCAGGCTTGGCGCGCCCACCTCAAGGGCCTGGCCACCTACCGCCCGAACAGCATCCTGGGCTCGGTGCTCGACACCGGCAGCGCAGCGACCGACGCGGCAGCGGCCACCGCCGCCGCCACGCCGGCCACCCCGGTCGACCCGATGCGCACCGTGATCGAAAGCCGCCCCAAGGGCGCGCTCTCGGCCGTGGCCGACAAGGTCGAGTACTGGACGCAGGAAGGCCACAAGACGCTGTACATCGTGGTCTCGTTCCTGCCGGTGCCCGCTGCCGACGGTGTGGGCACCGTGGAGCGTGCCATCGAGTTCTTCATGCCCGTGGGCCAGAGCGGCGAGTCGCAGCAGTGGATCACCTCCACCATGCGCATGCTCTCGCTGGCCGCACGTGGCGGCTTCCTGGAGCGCGCCCTGGGCGACATGCGCAAGGTCGCCTGGGACCGCGGCCCGGTGCGCCTGGGCACCTACCAGAAGTCCGACGGCACGCACGTGCCGATGTGGCACGACTCCGAAGTGGCGGCCATCGCCTTCGCACTGCAGAGCATCATCGCGCGCCGTGCCCAGCAGGGCGTGGCCGCGGTGGCGCCCGGCCCGGTGCCGGCTGTTGCGGCCAGCACGTCCAGCGGCGTGATGGCCGGCAAGAAGTGCCCCGAGTGCGGCGCGCACGCCATGATCCGCAAGGACGGCTGCGACTACTGCACCCAGTGCGGCCATCTGGGCACCTGCGGCTGAACACGCCCACGCACCTGGACTGAGTCCCCGACCCATCGGGTCCCGACCGCTGCCGCACCCGCCGCAGCGGTTTTTTTTGCCCGCTGCTCCGGGCTCGCACGCCCCGGTCCATCGCTCTTTGGTAGTAGCTCCTCTGCGCATTTCCAGGGCGGTTTTCTGTCGTCTAATTTGTGAATGCCGGCCGGTACCGCGTGCTCGTAAACGGGTGTCGCTGTCTCAGGTCCAGCTGCTCCAGGTCCGCAGGACCGCAGGGCAGCACCTGCTGCAGCGGGCGCCGACATGGTTGACCTGTCCGCTGTCCGTCAGTCCGCCTGCAAGCTTCCCTGCGAACGATGGCGATAACCCATGAATGGTGTCGAGTGAAATTGGAAACGGTTGCGAAGTCCCACACGGTCCGGCCCCTGCGCACGCCTGCGCCCGCCGCCCGCACGGGGCCCTGCGGCGCGCAGTCCTGGCGCCCGCGGCACCTGCTGCTGGCACCGCACCGCCTGGGCTTTGCGCTGGCGGTGCTGCTCCTGCTGGCCTCCGGTGCCTGGTGGGCGTTGGTCCAGGTGGACCGCGTCAGCGCTGTGCTGGGCCTGGGCTATGCCGTCTCGCCCTCCCTGGGTCACGCCGCGGTGATGAGCTTCGGCTTCATCCCGCTGTTTTTCACCGGCTTTCTTTTCACGGCGGGCCCGAAGTGGCTCGCCGTCCGCGGGCCGGAGGCGCACGCGCTGGTGGCTCCGCTGCTGCTGCAGACCGGCGGCTGGATGGTCTGGCTGCTGGGCGTGCACCTGTCGCTGGGGCTCACCCTGGTGGGCGGTGCCGTGGCCCTGCTGGGGCTCGCCTGGGTGGTCGCCTTGTTCATTGGCCTGGTGCGCCGCAGCCAGCAGGCCGATCGCCTGCACGCGCGAACCGTGGCCGCCGCGGGTGTGCTCGGCGTGCTGAGTCTGGGCGGCATGCTGGGCGCCGTGGCGTTGGGCGCACATGACGTGGCCACCGCCGCGGTGCAGACCGGGCTGTGGGGCTTTGTGGTCGTCACCTACCTGGTGGTGGCGCACCGCATGATTCCGTTTTTCACCTCCAGTGCCGTGCCCATGCACGACGCCTGGCGCCCGTTCTGGGTGCTGTGGGTGCTGCTGGGTGCCGTCGCGCTGGAAGTGGCCGCGGTGTGGATGCCGATGCTCATGGAATGGGGCGGCGGTGGCAGTGCCGGCCGCGGCGCGCGCGCCTGGATGCTGGGCCTGGGCCTGATGGAACTGGCCGCGGGCAGCGTCATTTTGTGGCTGGCCTTTGTGTGGGGGCTGGTGCAGAGCCTGAGCATCCGCCTGCTGGCCATGCTGCACCTGGGTTTCCTGTGGCTGGGCGTGTCCTTCGTGCTGGCCGGTGTGTCGCAGCTGATGGGCATGCGCCTGGGCACGCCGGTGCTGGGCCTGGGCGCCCTGCACGCGCTCACCATGGGCTGCCTGGGCTCGTTGATGCTGGCCATGGTCACCCGTGTGTCGTGCGGTCACAGCGGTCGCGCGCTGGTGGCGGACAACTTGGTCTGGTTCCTGTTCTGGCTGCTGCAATTGGCGGTGGTGGTGCGCATCGGCGCCTCGGCGCAAGGCGCGCCGGGCTGGCTGCTGATGGCCTCGGCCCTGTTGTGGGCCGGTGTCATGGCGGTCTGGGGCCTGCGCCTGCTGGGCTGGTACGGCCGGCTGCGCGCCGATGGCCGACCGGGTTGAACTCCTTTAAAGTGTCCTGTCCCCATGCTGATGCCCACGCGCCCCGAATCTGTGTCCGACGCCGCCACCCCCGACGCCACGCTCCCCGACTGGTCCGCGATGGCGGGCGAACTCATCCAGGCGCGCCAGACCGTGCTGCCCAAGCGCCTGGGCGCGCCCGCGCCCGACCCCGCGCAGCAACACGCCATCCTGAGCGCTGCTGGCGCGGCGCCCGACCATGGGCAGCTGCTGCCCTGGCGCTTCATCGCCGTGCCGCACCCGCAGCGCGACGCGCTGGCCGATGTGTTCGCCCAGTCGCTGCGGGAGCGCGACGCCAGCGCCACCCCCGAACAGCTGGAGCAGGCGCGCGAGAAGGCGCACCGCTCGCCCTGGCTGCTGCTGGCCGTGGTGGACGCCGAGCGCGGCGACCCCGAGGTGGACCTGCTGGAGCGCACGCTCTCCGCCGGCTGCGCGGTGCAGAACCTGCTGCTCATGGCCACGGCCCTGGGCTTTGGCTCGGCCCTCACCAGCGGCAAGGCGCTCAAGTCCGAGCCACTGCGCCAGCTGTTCAAGCTGGGTCCCGGCGAGCAGGCGCTGTGTTTCGTGAGCATCGGCACCGTGCAATCGCGTCGCAAGCCGCGCGCCCGGCCGGCCGTGGCCGACTACGTCAGCACGCTCGGCACCACCCCGCCCGACGCGTGACCTTTTCCTCTACTGGATATTTCTGGACATTCGCGACATGGACATTTCCACTTTTGACGACCTGCTGAACGCCGCCCGCGCGCAGCCGCAACCCCAGCGCCTGCTGTTCGTGTTCGCCGCGGTCGAGCTGCCCGACGACGCCGGCCCGGCCGAGCGCGAGGCCTTCGAGCAAGGCCATGGCGGCGCGCTGGTGCCGCAGATGTGCGTGGACAAGTCGCCCGAGGAGCTGGCGTCGTTTGCCCAGCTCCAGCAGGAAGCCGCCCAGATGGGGCCGGCCTGGGGCATGGTGTTCGCAGCGGCCATGGGCGGCAAGCCCGGCAAGCCGCCCACCAGCCAGGACGCCGAGAAGCCCTTGCAGGACATGGTGGAGGCGATCAAGCAGGGCCGCATCCAGAACTTCATCCCCTTCGATCCGCAGGGCCGTGCGGTCCAGCTCAACTGAGTGCCTGAGCCGCACCATGGCCACCTCCGTCCCGCTGACGCAGATCACGCTGCCCGGCCACCGCGCGCCGGGGGCCGGCTTCGAGGCACCGTTCGAGATGCTCGATGCCTGCCACGAGCGGGTGGAGCGCATGCTGCGTTTGCTCGACCGTCTGCAGCAGCACCTGGTGCACACCGGCTGGGACGCCAACGCCGCGCAGGCGGCCACCGACGTGATGCGCTACTTCGACCAGGCCGCCCCGCTGCACCATGAGGACGAGGAGCGCCATGTGTTCCCGCCGCTGCTGGCCAGCGGCGACCCGGTGCTGTGCACGATCGTGCGTCGCCTGCAGCAGGACCACCTCGACATGGCGCAGGGCTGGGCCCGCGCCCGCACCGTGCTGGCCACCCTGACGCAGCCGCCCGCACCGGGCTGGCGCGGTCTCACGCCCGACGAGTCCGCGGCGCTCAACGGCTTTGCTGCCCTGTACCAGCAGCACCTGAAAGACGAGGACGGCGTGGTCTACCCGGCGGCGCGGGCCCAGCTCTCGACAGAAGCGCTGCAGGCCATGAGCGCCGACATGATGCGTCGCCGCGGGCTGGAGCCGGGCTGATGGCAGGTCGCACGCCTGCGAGGGCGTGGGGCGCGCTTCGCTGGCGCCCTCAGCCTTGGCGCCGGGCGCGGCCGTGTTTGTGTGCCCAGGCGCGTGGCCGCTTGCGGCCCAGTACCCGGGCCGGGCGGCGGGCAGACGCTGCGGCGCTGGCGGCCAGGAGGAAGGGCGCATAGGCCTTGTCGGCCACCATGATGTGGTTGATGAGCCAGTTCTTCAGCAGCTCCAGCGTGGCCGTGCCGATGTCCTGGCCGGCCTCGTGGTCCTGGATCAGGCCCATCACCTGGGCGGTGAAGCGGTCGTGCAGGGCGCGGTGCGCGTCGGCCTGCGGGTAGCGCAGCTGCTGGAACAGCGATTCCTCGCCCACGAAGTGGTTCACCGTGTAATCCATCAGGCCATGCAGGGTGTCGGCCACCACCGCGTGGTCGGGCGCGGGCTGGCTCAGTTCGTCGTGCAGCCGGTTGGTGGCGTCCACCAGCCAGCGGTGCTCGGTGTCGATGTGGGGCAGGCCGACCGACAGTTGGTCGGTCCAGAGCATGAAGGTCATGGGTTGATTCCTTTGTTCAAACAAGGGCTGGCGGATGTTCTTCGCTCCTGGGCACACGTTCGCATCCGCGTGGCCCGGATGCCGTTGCATATCGCCGCCGCGTAGGACGATAACGGTACTTGGCGCTTCATCTCTGTGTTCATTTGGTCATTTTGATGACTCGGGTATGCACTGAAAGTGTTAACCCTTAAATTGTCGTTCTGAAGACAGAGTGTCGTCAATCAAAGCGATAAGGTGGGTGCCCTGGCCGACTTGATCAGCTTTCTCGTTGACGAGAACGGGCACGGTTCCGGGCCTCCCATCCAACCCCAACCCCATTGCTCCCATGCTGCCTGTCCAACCCCCCCGCGCCCCGTTCATGATTCGTCGCCGCACCTGGCTGCAGGCCGCGGCATGTGGCGCGGCGTCTGCCGTCGGGTTGCCCGCGTGGGCGCAGGACGCCGGCCCGGTGGTGCGCCTGGGGCAGTCGATCGCCCTCACGGGGCCGCTGGGCGACCTGGGACAGGCCATGCACCAGGGCGCGCGGGCGTGTTTCGAGGCCGTCAATGCTCAGGGCGGCGTACAGGGCCGCAAGATCCAGCTCGTGACGCAGGACGATGGCTACGATGTCCAGCGCGCCGTGGCCAACGTGGACGGATTCCTGGCCAACAACGAGATTTTCGGCCTCTTCAACTGCATGGGCACACCCATGGTGGAGGCCATGCTGCCCAAGGTCACCGCCAGCGGCATCCCGTTCATTGCACCGTTCACCGGCGCCTTGCTGGCCCGCACCAAGGCGCGCAACGTGTTCAACGTGCGCGCCAGCTACCCCGACGAGGCCGAGCAACTGGTTCAGCACCTGGCCACCCTGGGCATCCAGCGCATCGGCATCGCCTACCAGAACAACGCCTTTGGCAAGGAGGTGTTCGAAGGCGCCCGCCTGGCCATGGAGCGCCACAAACTGGACGATGCCGGCGTGGTCACGGTGGAGAGTTCCGGCGCGGACGCGGCGGCCGCCGTGACCAAGCTGCTGGCCGCCAACCCCAAGGCCGTGATCGTGGGCCTGGCCGGCAAGCCCACCATCGACTTCGTGAAAGCCATGCGCCAGCAGCGCCGCAGCATGCCCCTGTACGCCCTGTCGATCATGGGATCGGCCGCCACCCTGCAGGCGCTGGGGGACGATGCGGTGGGCATTGCCGTGTCGCAGGTGGTGCCGCTGCCCACCGCCACCGGGGTGCCGGTGGTGCGGGACTTCCTGCAGGCCTGGAAGCAGGCCGACGTGAAGCTGGAGCCCTCGCACCTGGCACTGGAGGGCTACATCAACGCCCGTGTGCTGGTGGAAGGCGTGCGCCGCGCAGGGCCTCAGCTCACGCGGGCCAGCTTGCTGGAGGCCTTGTGGTCGCTCAGGCGCCTGGACCTGGGCGGCTTCGAGATCAACGCCACCGAACCGGGGCGCAACGCCTCGCGGTTCATCGAACTCACCATGGTGGGCCGGGGCGGGCGCTTCATCCGGTGAGGCGCTGCGCCGACCGCGGCGAACAGCCCCTGGCGGGGGCCGGACCAGGACCAGACCGACCCGCCAGCGGGCTCAGCGCCCGGCGGTGACCGCCGGCAGCCAGGTGGACAGCGCGGGCACGGCCGCGATCAGCACCAGCATGAGCAGCACCGCCAACAGGAATGGAACCGTCGCCTTGAACAGCGGACCCATGCGGATGTCGGCCTGCACCATGGCCACGTAGAGGCCGGGGCCGACCGGGGGCGTGACCAGACCGATCACGGTGGCCACGGTGCACACCACGCCGAAGTGGATCGGGTCGATGCCCAGGCTGTTCACCACCGGCATCAGCAGCGGCACCACCACGATCAGCACGCTGATGCTCTCCAGGAACATGCCCAGCACCATCAGCATGAGCATGACCAGCAGCAGGAACACGAAGGGCGAATCGGTGAGGCCCTGCATGTAGGTCACCACCAGGTCGGGCACGCCCTGGAAGGCCAGCACCCAGCTCAGCACCGAGGCGGCGGCGATCAGGCCGGTGATGGTGGCGGTGTTGGTGGCCACGCCCTGCAGGATGGGGCCGAGGTCGCGCAGCCGGATCTCGCGGTAGGCAAAGCCCAGCACCAGCGCGATGATGGCCGCCACGGCGCCCGATTCGGTGGGCGTCATGACGCCCAGCATGATGCCGGCGATCACCACCACCGGAATCACCGCCGGCACCAGGCCTTCCAGCAGCACCTTCACCGAGGCCGAGCGCCCGCTGGTCTGGCCCGCTGGCAGGCCGGGGCCGAAAACACCGTGCAGAAAAATCACCAGCGCCAGTGCCGCCACGATCAGCAGGCCGGGCACGATGCCGGCGATGAACAGCGGTGCGATGGGCTGCACGGCCACCACGCCATAGATGATCATCAGCATCGAGGGCGGGATGATCGGGCCCAGCAGGCCCGAGGTGACCGTGACCGCACCCGAGAACGCGCGGTTGTAGCCCATGCGCTCCATCGCCGGGATCATGACCTTGCTCATCACGCCGATCTGCGCCACGGCCGAGCCCAGGATGGAGGCAGCCATGGCGTTGGTGAACAGGTTGGCGTAGGCCAGGCCGCCGCGCAGGCTGCCCACCAGCACCTCGGCCACCGCGATTAGCCGCTGCGTGAGGCCGGCCTTGTTCATGATTTCGCCGACCAGCAGGAACAGCGGAATCGCCAGCAGGCTGTTGATCTCCAGCGCGCCGTAGAACTGGATCGGCACCGAGTCGTACAGCACGGCCAGGTCGTTGCTGGCCATGAAGGCCAGCGCGCCGGCGAGGATGGCGCCCATGATGGGCAGGCCCGCGAACAGCAGGCCGAAGAAGACGAGCAGGGCAATCATGCCGGCGCTCCCTGAATGAGTTCGCGCGCATGGCGCAGGATGGCGGCGAACTGGTGAAAGGCCATGCAGGCCATGGCCAGCGGCAGCGCCGAGTAGTTGAACCAGCGCGGCAGCTGGGTGGTGGCGCCCAGCTCCATGCGCACCTCGGGGCGGTTCACCCACTCCCAGCCCAGCTGCGCCAGAAACAGCAGCAGCGCGAGCATCACCCCGCCCAGCAGCACCAGCACGGCCGTGCGCCCGCGTGGGGGCAGGGCGGCGGGCACGAAGTCGATGCTCACCAGCCGCCCGCTCTGCACCAGCAGCGACAGCCCGAACAGCGTCACGAAGACCAGCAGCTGCACCGAGATTTCCTCGGCCCAGAAGATCGGCGCGCTGAAGAAATAACGCATCACCACCTGCGTCATCATGATGCCGGCGATGCCCGCCGTCAGCGCGATCACCGCGCCGCGCTCCAGCTGCACGAGCCAGCGGTCGAGGGTTTGGACGAAGAGGTACAGGGTCATGGTGCTCTCTTTCAGATGGTCAAAAGCAGACAGGGCCCACGGGGGCGCTGTCTGCTGGTGCGGGGTGCGAGCGGTGGCTTACAGACCCTTGGCCTGCTGGTAGAAGTCCGCGATCAGCGGGTTCCGGGCGGTGTACTTGTCGCGGATCGGTGCGGCCACTTTCTGGAACGAGGCGATGTCGGCATTGACCACCTTGGCACCGTCGGCCTTCGCTTTCACGAGGTTGCTGGCGTCGGCGTCGATGGCGGTCTTGAAGCCCCACTGCTCGGCGTCGGCCACCACCTTGAGCAGCATGGCGCGCTCGGCCTCGCTGCGCGTGGCCAGCCACTTCTTCGACACCACGATCACGGCCGGGAAGGCCATGTGGTTGGTGAGGGTGAGGTTCGGGGCTTGCTGGTGGAATTTCAGGCCCACCAGCGCGTCCAGGTCCACGTCCACCGCGTCGAGCAGCTTGGTGGTCAGCGAGGGCGCCACCTCGGACAGCGGCATGGCCGTGGGCGCAGCGCCGTTGGCGTTCCACCAGTCGTTGTAGATCGGGCTCGGGAAGGAACGCACCTTCTTGTTGGCCAGGTCCTTGGCCGAGGCCACCGGTTGCAGCGAGAGCACGTGGCGCATGCCGGCGAAGGTGTAGCCCAGGCCCACCAGGCCATGCTGGTCCAGGCGCTTGAGCATTTCCTTGGCGGCCGGGGTGCTGGCGGCGCGGGTGGCGTGGGCCACGTCCTTGAACACGTAGGGCAGCGACCAGGCCAGGAAGGACTCTTCGCGGTTCGACAGGCCGCCCACCGTGAACACGCCCAGCTGCTGCGCGCCGGCCTGCATCAGGTTGATCATCTGGGCTTCGTTGCCCAGCTTCTGCAGCGGGCTCACCGCCACCTTCATCTTGCCGCCGGAGGCCTTCTCCAGGTCGGTGGCGATCTTTTCCGACACCTGGTGCCAGACGTGCGTGGGCGGTGTGATGTGGCCCAGCTTCAAGGTTTGGGCGCTGGCGCCGGTGCCGGCGACGGTCAGCGCGAGGGCGGCCGCGAGGCCGCGCAGGGTGTGGGACAGTGACATGCGAATCTCCTGAGGCAATGCAGCGGCTCCGGCACGCTGGGCGCCGAAGCCGGGACGGGTCGAAAAAGAGGCGGTTGAAAGGGCGTCAGGCCGCGTCGGGTTGCGCGGCCGGGGCGGCGCGCCGGAAGGCGTCGAGTTCGGCGCAGGCCTTGTCGATGGCGCTGATGAGCGGCCAGCGAGACAGGTCCACCTGGAAGCGGCGCGCGCTTTCCACCTGCGGAATCAGGTAGCAGTCGGCCAGCGTGGGCGTGTCGCCGACGCTGAAGGCACCGCGCTGTGGGTCGGCCGCCAGCAGGGCTTCGTAGGCGTCGAAGCCGGCCGTGATCCAGGTACCGCACCAGGCGTTGATGGCGGCCTCGTCAGCACCGAAGCCCTTGCGCAGGTATTCGAGGATGCGGCGGTTGTTGATGGGGTGGATGTCGCAGCCCACGATGGCCGCCAGTGCGCGCACGCGGGCACGGCCGTGCGCGTCGGCGGGCAGCAGCGCGGGCGTGGGGTACTGCTCTTCCAGCCATTCGATGATGGCGGGCGACTGGATCAGCACCTGCTCGCCGGTGTCGAGGGCGGGCACCAGCTGCTGCGGGTTCACGGCCTTGAAGGCCTCGCTCAGGTGCGCTTCCTTGCCCAGGTGAACGGCGATGTACTCGACGTCCAGTCCCTTGAGGTTGAGCGCGATGCGCGTGCGGTGCGAGGTGCCGCTGCGCCAGAAGTTGTGCAGCTTCATCGTGCTCATTCGGCGGCGCCGATGGTCAGTGCGATCTCGGCAATGCCTTCGACGCGGCCGGTGATCTGGTCGCCCGTCACCACGGCACCCACGCCTTCGGGCGTGCCGGTGTAGATGATGTCGCCGGGCTGCAGGTGGTAGTAGGTGGACAGGTCGGCGATGATTTCGCGGATGTTCCAGATCAGCTTGTTCACGTCGGACGACTGCTTGGTCTGGCCGTTGACTTCCAGCGCAATCGCGCCGCTCTCGACCACCACGCCCTCCATCGGGACGATCTCGGAACAGACCGAGCCTTCCTCGATGTCCTTGCCCGTGTCCCACGGACGGCCCTTGTCGCGCGCCACCAGCTGCAGGTCGCGCCGCGTCATGTCCAGCCCGGCCGCGTAGCCGTACACCAGTTCGTGTGCCTGGTCTTCGCTCACGCGGAAACCCGGCTTGCCGATCGCCAGCACCAGTTCCATTTCAAAGTGGTAGTTGCTGGTGCGCGGCGGGTAGGCCACGGTGGCGCCGCTCTCCACCAGGGTCTGGGGCGACTTGGTGAAGTAGAAGGCTTGCTCGACGCTCTTGTCGACCGGGCGGCCCATCTCCACCGCGTGCGCGTGGTAGTTGCGGCCGACGCAGAAGATGCGGTTGATGGGGAAACGCTCGGTCTTGCCGCGGATGGGCAGGGAAGGGGTGGCGGGCGGGGTGAAGAGGTATGGGGTCATGGTGGATTCAAACAGTGGATTCAGAAAAGTGGGCATGGGCTGGATGTGCTGGGCCGCGCCTGCCCCCATCCCCGCCTTCCCCCAGAGGGGGAAGGAGCAAGACCGGGGAACGGGTCAGCACGCGGGCACGCGGTTTTGGCTCCCTCCCCCTCTGGGGGAGGGTGGGAGGGTGGGGGCTCCCCGCCTTTCGTTACGCATGAAAACAGCGCGGGTCAACGAACATCAGAGAACCTCATAAACGCCGAGCTTGCGGTGCAGCGGCGATTCGTCGGCGATGAACACGAACGCCGCCTGGTCGGCCGAGCGGTTCGTCAGCGTCACCGGCTCGTAGCCCGGTGCGCAGCAGGTGTCGGCCTCGACCAGCTCGAAGCGTTTGCCGCAGGTGGACACGTCCACGCCGCCTTCGATCAGGTGGAACACCTGCGCCGGTGAGCGCGCGGGCAGCGTGAGCGTCTGGCCGGGCTTGAGCATGAGCGCGTAGAAGCCCAGGATGTTTTCCGCGTCGGTGCCGGTTTCGGGGTTCACGTAGGTCACCTGCACGCATTCCAGCGCCGGCTCGTTCTCGGCCATGTTCACCAGCGCGGCGCGCGTGTCGACCCAGGGGTAGCGCAGCATGGGGTAGCGCTTGTCGCTGCGGCTGAATACCTGCGTGGGCACCACGCCGGCGCGGGTCCAGGCGCGGTCGCCGCTGCCCTGTTTCACGGTCTGGCGCTCGCCGTTGATGTGGTAACTGGCCTCCATGTAATAGACCAGCGGCAGGTCGAGCACGTCGAGCCACACCACCGGGTCGGTGCCGTCGTGGCCGTGCTCGTGCCACAGGCCGGTGGGGGTGAGGATCAGGTCGCCGCGGCTCATGGGGCACTTCTCGCCGTCCACCGTGGTGTAGGCGCCTTCGCCCTCGACGATCATGCGCACCGCGTTCGGCGTGTGGCGGTGGCTGGGCGCCCACTCGCCGGGCAGCAGCAGCTGCATGCCCAGGTACATGGCCGGGCTGGCTTTCATGTTTTCCAGGCCGTGGCCGGGGTTGGCCAGCACCAGCACGCGTCGCTCGGCTTTCTCGATCGGGGTCAGCTCGCCGGCCTTGAGCAGCAACGGCTTGAGCGTGGCGTAGGGCCAGTGGATGGCCTGCGTGGCGCGCGTGGGCGTACCGGGCGGCAGCACGGCGCGCAGGCTGGGCCACAGCGGCACCAGGTTCAGGTTCTTCAGGTCGTCGCGGTAGTCCTGCGGCAGGTCTTCGAGTCGTCCGAGATCGTTCATGGTGTGTCTCCTTGGTGTTCAGGCTTGCTGCAGGCAGTTGTTCACATTCCACCCGTACAGCCATTCCATCGCATCGTAGAAGCGTTCCTGCGAACGGCCCTTCCACAGGCTGTTGCGCACCAGGCGCTCCACGCCGGCCGCGTGGTACAGGCGGCCCATTTCGCGGCCGCTCAGCACGATGCGGGCGGTGCGGGTCACGCGGTTCTGCTGGTACAGCGCCAGGGCGGCGTCCCAGTCCTTGTGGGTCACGCGCAGGGCCTCGCCCAGTGTCACGGCGTCTTCCATCGCCATGCAGGCGCCCTGCGCCATGTATTGCGTGGTCGGGTGGGCAGCGTCGCCCAGGAGGGTGACGCGACCGAACACCCAGGTGTCGATCGGTTCGCGGTCGGCCGTGGCCCAGCGCTTCCAGGTCTTGGGCAGCTCGATCAGCTGGCGGGCTTTGGGGCAGATGCCCTGGAAGTAGCTCTCCACTTCTTCCTTGCTGCCGTCGGTCACGCCCCAGGTTTCCTGCTGGCGGCTGTGGAAGGTCACCACCACGTTGTACTGCTCGCCGCCCCGCAGCGGGTAGTGCACCAGGTGGCACTTCGGGCCGGCCCACAGGCTGGCGGCGTTCCACTTCAGGTCGTCGGGGAAGTCGGCCTTGTCGACCACGGCGCGGTAGACCACATGGCCCGTCACGCGCGGCGGGTCGTTCACGTACTGGGCGCGCACCACCGACTTGCCACCGTCGGCGCCGATCAGTGCCTGGCCGGTCCAGCGCTTGCCGTTCTGGTCGATGGCGGTCACGGTCCTGGCGGCTTCGTCCTGCTCGATCTGCTCGATGCGGGTGTTGGTGAAGAACTCCACGCGGCCGGTTTCCGCCGCGCCTTCGAGCAGCGAACCGTGGATGTCGGCGCGGTGGATCACCGCGTAGGGGTTGCCGAAACGCTGGCGGAAGGCTTCGCCGGTGTCGATGCGGCCCACCCGCTGCTCGTCGATGGCGTCGTGCATCACCATGAAGTCGGTGTAGACGGCGCGCCCGCGGGCCTTGTCGCCGATGCCCAATGCGTCAAAGGCGTGGAAGGCGTTCGGGCCGAGCTGGATGCCGGCGCCGATCTCGCCAATCTCGGGCGCCTGCTCCAGCACCTGGACGTGAAAGCCCTGGCGCACCAGCGCCAGTGCGGCGGCCAGGCCGCCGATGCCGCCGCCCGAGACGAGGACGGGCAGCGTTGCGTGATCGTGGTTCATGGGTGTCTCCGGAAGAGGGGGGGTCAGGGCCAGGCCAGCAGGCGGCATTTTAAACCGCACACTAATCATCAGTGTGCTTATCATTAGTGTAATGCTAATATGTTTTGGTGCCAAATCAGGGTTATCCCGCACACTCTCCGCATGAAGCACCAAGCCCTCCCGCCCATCGACATCGACCGCCAGCCCGGCCACGCCATTCGGCGACTGCACCAGATCTCGGTCGGCGTGTTCTTGCAGGAAGCCGGCGACCTCGGCCTCACCCCGGTGCAGTACGCGACCCTGCAGACGCTGGCCAACCAGCCCGGCATCGACCAGCGCACGCTGGCGCGCAACATTGCGCTCGATGCGTCCACCACCGGTGGCGTGGTGGACCGCCTGGAGACCCGCGGCTGGCTGGAGCGCCGCACCTCGCCCGACGACCGCCGCGCGCGCCAGCTCTTCCTCACCTTGAGCGGGCAGCAGGCGCTGACGGACGCGGTGCCGGTGATGCTGCGCGCGCAGGAGCAGATCCTGGCGCCGCTGAGCGAGCCCGAACGCGACGAGTTCATGCGCATGCTCGGCGTGCTGATCACGCAGAACAACGAACTGAGCCGCGCGCCCAGCGAGTCCAGCGCCGAGCGCAGGCCCTGACCGGGCGGCGGACGGGAAAAGGCCCGCCCGCGCCGCCTTAACATCGCAGCCACGGCCCGCGCGCGCTGAACCCGGCGCAGCGGCTGCTCACAAGGCACGCGATGCGATTCATCCACACGGCAGACATCCACCTCGACAGCCCCTTGCGCGGCCTGGCCGCCTACCCGGACGCGCCCGCGCAGCGCCTGCGCACCGCCACGCGCGACGCCTTCCACCACCTGGTCACCCGCGCCATCGACGAGACGGTGGACTTCATGGTGATCGCCGGCGACGTGTACGACGGCGACTGGAAAGACTTCAACACCGGCCTGTTCTTCGTGCGCCAGATGGGCCGCCTGCGCCAGGCCGGCATCCCGGTCTACCTGCTCTACGGCAACCACGACGCCGAGAGCGACATGACGCGCCGCCTGGAGCTGCCCGACAACGTGCATGTGTTCGGGTCCAGCAAGGCCACCACCTTTCGTCTGGAGGCGCATCGCGTGGCCCTGCACGGCCGCAGCTTCAAGCACGCCGCCACCACCGAGAACCTGCTGCCCGGCTACCCCGCGCCGGTGCCCGGCTGGTTCAACATCGGCGTGCTGCACACCGCGCTGGAAGGCAGCGCCGAGCACGCCAGTTACGCGCCCTGCTCGGTGGCCGAGCTGCAGGCGCGCGGCTACCCGTACTGGGCGCTGGGCCATGTGCACGAGCACCGCATCGTGCGCAGCCCCGCCTGCACCATCGCCTACCCCGGCAACCTGCAGGGCCGCCACATCCGCGAGACCGGTGCGCGCGGCGCCCTGCTGGTGAGCGTCGACGACGGCGAGGTGACGGCGGTGGAGCGCATCGAGGTCGATGTGCTGCGCTGGCACCGCCTGGACGTGGACATCGGCACCGCCACCGACCTGCGCGGCACCGTGCGCCTGGCCGGCCAGGCCATGGAGCAGCTGCTGGAAGAGAGCAGCAGCCGCCACCCGCTGGCGGTGCGCGTGGTGTTCACCGGCGAGTCGCCCGCCCATGCGCTGCTCGCCGGGCAGGAAAGCCAGTTGCGCCAGGAGGTGATCGCGCAGGCCGTGGCGCTGGACGCCGACCGCCTGTGGGTCGAGAAGGTGCGCCTGCACAGCAGCGCGCCGGTCACCGCGCCCACGGCCACGGGCGAGGGCAGCGACGCCCTGGCCGAGCTGGCGCAGATGGCGCTGGCCGCCGGCAGCGACGCCGACTTTCTGGGCGCCCTGCAGGCGGACGTGCAGGCCCTGCTGGAAAAATTGCCCCACGACCTGCTGGCCGCCACCCCCGAGCTGCAGGCGCTGCGCCAGCACCTGCCCACCGAGCTGCCCGGGCGCGTGGCGCAGGCCGTGCCGCTGCTCATGTCGCGCGTGGCCCAGGCCAGCCGCGCCGCCTGAACGCCGGAGCCCGACCCATGCGCATCCGCCAGCTCCAGCTCATCCGTTACGGCAAGTTCACCGGCCGCTCGCTCGACCTGCCACCCGCCACGCAAGACATCCACCTCGTCGTCGGCCCCAACGAGGCCGGCAAATCCACCCTGCGCTCGGCCATCGGCGACTGGCTGTTCGGCATTCACCCGCGCACGCCGCTGGCCTTCCTGCACGCCATGCCCGACCTGCGCCTGGGCGGCACGCTGCAGCGGCTGGGCGAGAGCCCGGCCGAACTGGTGTTCGAGCGGGCCAAGGGCAACCGCAACACCTTGCGCGCGCCCGACGACCGCCACCTGCCCGAGGACACGCTGCAGCCCTGGCTGGGCACACTCGACGCCACCACCTTCAACCGCATGTACGCGCTGGAGCACCGCACGCTGGTGGAAGGCGGTGCCGGCATCCTGAACGCGTCAGACGACCTGGGCCGGCTGCTGTTCCAGTCGGCCGCCGGTATCGAGCACCTGGGCACGGTGCTGAAAAACCTGGAAGCCGAGGCCGACGCCCAGTGGGGCCCGCGCAAGGCGGCGTCGCGCGAGTACTACCAGGCGCAGGAGCAGTTCGAGGCCGCGGGCGACGCCCTGAAAAAAGCCACGCTGCGCACGCGCGACTGGAAGGCCCGCCACGACGCCCTGCAGGACGCGGCGCAGGCGCTCGACGACGCCCGCCGCCGCCACGCCGATCTGCGCGCGCAGCTGGCGCGGCTGGAACGCATCCGCCGCGTCATGCCCACGCTGGCCGCACTCGGCACCGCGCGCACCCGGCTGCAGGCCTTGCTGGAAGAGGGCGACGTGGCGCTGCTGCCCGAGGACGCCGCCGCTTCGCAGGCCGAGGCCAGCCAGGCCGCCGCGCTGGCCGAGGCCGACATCCACCGTCTGCAGCAGGAGGCCGAAGCCGCTGCGGCGGCACTCGCCGCCGTGGCGGTGGACGATGCGCTGCTGGCCCAGGCCGACGACATCACCACCCTGAACGAACAGCGCCTGCAGTACCGTGCCCACCGCCACGACATCGCCCTGCGGCGCGAAGAGGTTCGCGTGGAATGGACGCGCGTGGCCGAACTCGCCGCCAGCCTCGGCTGGCCCGCCGCCGACGAAGCCGCGGTGCGCCAGCGCCTGCCCGCACCCAGTGTGCGCACCCGGCTGGCCCGCCTGCTGCAGGCGTGGCGCACGCTCGACCTGCAGCGGCACAACGCCGAGGCCGCGCTGCAGGAACGCGAGCAGGCGGTGCAGCGCCTGCGGGCCGCGCTGGAGCAGCAGCCCGCCGCGGCGGCCAGCCCGGCGCTGGCCGCCGCGGTGGAGCAGGCACAGGCGCTGGGCGACCCGGCCGCCGCGCTGGCCGAGCTGCAGGCCCGCCTGGACCAGCAGCACGCCGCGCTGGAGACCGCGCTGGCGGGCCTGGGCGTCTGGCGCCAGCCACCCGAGACCCTGCGCGCCATGGCCGTGCCGCCCGTGGCCGTGCTGCAGTCCCTGCTGGCCGAGCGGCAGGCCGATGCCGCCGAGCAGAAATCGCTGCAGGCCAGTGCCGAGGCCCAGGCCACCGAGCAGCGCCGCGTGGCGCTGGCGCTGGACCAGCTGGTGCGCAGTTTCCAGCCGGTGTCGCGCGAGCAGCTGCAGGCCGCCCGCCGCGAGCGCGACGCTGCCTGGGTCGCCATCCGCCAGGCCCCAGACGCGCTGCGCGAGCGCGCGCCCGCGTTCGAGCAGCACATGGCCGGTGCCGACCAGCTGGCCGATGCGCGGCTGGAGCGCGCCCAGCACGAAGCCGAACGCCAGGCCCAGGTGCAGCGGCTGGAAACCCTGGCGCTGGAGCAGGCCACGCTGCAGCAGCGCCTGCAGACCTTGCGCGAACGCGCCGCGCAGCGTGAGCAGCGCTGGGCCGACCTGTGCAGCGCCGCCGGCCTGCCGGCCCTGCCGCTGGACCTGGCGCCCGGCTGGCTGGAGGGCCGCACCCGGGCACTGGAAGCCGCCGAAGCCTGCGCCGCCCTGCAGCGCCAGCGCGACGCCAGACAGGCCGCCGTGCAAGCGGCGCGCCGGGTGTTGTGGGCGCACCTGGGTCCGGCAGGCCCAGCCGACCCCCGCGCTGGCAGCGCAGCACATGCCGGCGCTGAAGAGCAGACGGGCACGGCCCCGCCGCTGGCCGAGTGCCTGCGCCGCGCCCGCGAGCAACTGGCCGCCGCCGCGCAGGCCAGCGGGCAGCGCAGCATGCTGCAGCGGCAGCTGCAGGAGGCGCAGCACACGCTGGCCAGCTTGCAGCAGGCCCGCACGGCCGCTGCTCAGGCCTGGGATGCCTGGCAGCTGGCCTGGCGGGATGCCGCCCGCGCGGCCGGCCATGCCGACACCGTGTTCCCCGACCAGGTGGAGGCCGAGCTCGGCGTGCTCGACGAAATGGACGCCGGGCTGGCCCGCATCCGCAGCCACCGCACCGAGCGCATCGACACCATGCAGGCCGACCTGCGCGCGCTGGCCGACGCCGTGCAGGCGCTCACCGCCCGCGTCGCGCCTGAGCTGCAGGGCCTGCTGCCCGAAGACGCGGTGCAGGAACTCGTGCGCCGGCTCGCACAGGCGCGCCAGGACGACGCCACCCGCCGCCAGACGCGCACCCGCGCCCAGCAGGCCGCCACCGGCCTGGCCCAGGCGCAGCGCCAGCGCGAGGCCGCCCGCGCCCGGCTGGCCCCGTTGCTGCAGACCGCCGGTGTGCACGAGCTGCCCGCCCTGGCCCGCGCCATCGAGCGTTCCGACCAGCGCCGGGCACTGGAGCGTGAGATCGCCCGCGCCACCGACAGCCTGCACCAGGCCGGCGACGGCCTGCCGCTGGCGCAGCTGCAGCTGGATGCCGACAGCACCGACCCCACCAGCTTGCGGCTGGAGCTGGAGCGCCTGCAGCCGCTGGCCGAAGCCGCGGTGGAGCAGATGGCCGGCCTGACCGCCCAGCACGCCACGCTGCAGCAGGCCTTCGACGCGCTCAACGGATCGGACGAAGGTGCGCAGGCCGAAGCACAGCGGCAGGAAGCGCTGGCCCGCATGTCCGACGCGGTGACGCAGTACCTGCAGCTGCACACCGCGGCGCGGCTGCTCAAGTGGTCGATGGAGAAATTCCGCGAGACCCGCCAGGGCCCCATGCTGGCGCGCGCCAGCGCCACCTTTGCCCGCCTCACCGGCGGCTCCTTCGGCCGCCTGCTGGTGGACACCGACGGCGCCACGCCGCGCCTCTTCGGCGTGCGCCCCGACGGCAAGCCGGTGGACGTGGCCGGCATGAGCGAGGGCTCGCGCGACCAGCTCTACCTGGCGCTGCGCCTGGCGGCGCTGGAGCTGCAGATCGACCAGGGCCGCGCCCTGCCGCTGATCGCCGACGACCTGTTCATCAACTTTGACGACCGGCGCACCGCCGCCGGCCTGCAGGTGCTGGGCGAACTCTCGCGCCGCATGCAGGTGGTCTTCCTCACCCACCACGAGCACCTGGTGCCGCTGGCGCGCGAGGTGCTGGGCGCGGAACTCAACGTCGTCACGCTGTAGTCAGCGCGGGCCCCGGCGCGGCCTCAACCCCCGCGTTTGCCGCGCAGGAGCTGGTCGAGCGTGTCCGGGTTGATGGGTTTGGTCAGGTGGTGGTCGAAGCCGCTGCTCAGCGCCACCGCCCGGTCTTTCTCCTGGCCCCAGCCGGTCACGGCGACCAGCAGCATGTGCTGGCCCCAGGCTTCGCGGCGGATGCGCTCGGCCACCTCATAGCCCGTGAAGCCGGGCATGCCGATGTCGAGCACGCAGGCGTCGGGTCGCTGTTCGGCGGCCAGCTGCAGCGCCTGCTCGCCGCTGTAGGCCACCGCCACCTGGTGACCCGACAGCGAGAGGAAGGTGGCGAGCGTGTCGGCGCCGTCGCGGTTGTCGTCGGCCACCAGCACGCGCCGGTGGCGGGCGTGCACGTCGGGCGCCGGCAGCGCCGCCGCGGGTGGTGCGCTGGCCGGCCGCGGTGCCTGGCGGGGCAGTTTCACCACGAATTCGCTGCCCAGTCCTTCGCCGGGGCTGTGCGCCTCGATGTGGCCGCCGTGCAGTTCCACCAGGCCCTTGACCAGCGCCAGCCCGATGCCCAGCCCGCCGTCGGCGCGCGAGGTGTCGGTGTCGCAGCGCGAGAACATGCCGAAGATGTCGTGCAGGCGCGCGGGCGCAATGCCCATGCCGTTGTCGCGCACGCTGAACACGAACCACGTGTCTTCGAGCCGGCCGCTCACCTCGATCAGCCCCTCGTCGGGCGTGAACTTCACCGCGTTGGTGAGCAGGTTGCTGAGGATCTGCGTCAGGCGCACCGGGTCCGCTTCCAGTCGTTCCGGCATGTCGAACGGGTGGATGCGCAGGGTGTGGCGCCTGCTGTCCAGGCGGGGTTGTATCGCCTCCACCGCCGCGCTCAGCGCCGTGTCCCAGCGCACGTATTCCTTCTTCAGCGGGAAGGCATTGCGCGAGATGCGCGAGAGGTCGAACAGGTCGTCCAGCAGCGAGCTCATGTGCGTGACCTGCCGCGCGATCACCGCGCGCAGTTCCTGCACCTTCTGCGGCGCCAGGTCGGGCGACTCCAGCAGGTGGGCCGCGGTGCGGATCGGGGCCAGCGGGTTGCGCAGCTCGTGCGAGAGCGTGGCGATGAACGCGTCCTTGCGCACGTCGGCCTCGCGCAGGCTGGTCTCGGCCTGCACGATGCTGGTGACGTCGATGAAGGTGACGAGCGCACCGTTGACCGTGTTGTCGGCTGCCCGGTAGGGCAGGACGCGCATCAGGTAATGGCTGGCGCTGTCGTCGCGGCTCACGCGGCGCTCCACCGGCTTGAGGGTGTGCAGCACCTCGGCCACGTCTTCTGGCAGCCGGCTGTATTGCAGCCGCGACACGATGTCGGTGAGCGGGCGGCCCTGGTCGCCGGGGATCAGCTTGTAGAGGGCGGCCACGGCCGGGGTGAAGCTGCGGATGACCAGGTGGCGGTCGAGGAAGATGGTGGCGATCTCGGTGCTGGCGAACAGGTTGCGCAGGTCGTCGTTGTGGGCGTCGAGTTCCTCCACCTTCTCCGAGAGCCGCGCGTTGACGGTGTTGAGTTCCTCGTTGAGGGACTGCAGCTCTTCCTTCGAGGTTTCCAGCTCCTCGTTGGTCGCCTGCAACTCCTCGTTGGTGGACTGCAGTTCTTCGTTGGCGGTGCGCAGATCGCTCACGGCCAGGTGGTGCTCATCGCCCAGCGTCTGCAGATCATCGCGTGAGCGCGACACCTCGCCCTGCAGGCCCTCGAAGGCCCGGTTGCGCGAGCCCATGCGGTCCCACAGATCCAGCAGGGGTTTGCCGAGCTGCGAGGCCCAGCCACGCGGCAGATCGGCGGCGGTGTTTTGTTGTCCCTGCGGCCCATCGGGCGGTGCCGGTCGTCTCGTGGCCGGTTCCTGCAGATGCCGTGCGGTGAAACTGGCCAGCGAGCTGCCGGGCTGCTGGTGATGGACGCGGTCGGGCAGGCCGGGTGAGCGGCCGTTCACCAGGTCCATGCGCAGCTGCAGGGAGGGGCTCTTGACGTTGCGCTTGAAAAAAATGCGTGACACCCGGTCCAGCGGCGCGAACAGGTCGTCGTTCTTCGCCACCGATTCCGAGCGGCCCAGCACCAGGATGCCATCGGGTTTGAGCGCGTAGTGAAAGAGCGGAATCACCGCCTCCTGCGCCTCGGTGTCGAGGTAGATCAGCAGGTTGCGGCACGACACCAGGTCCAGCTTGGACAGGGGCGGGTCGCGCAGCAGGTTGTGCTCGGAGAACGTGCACAACTCGCGCACTTCGCGTGCCACCACAAAGCCGGTCTGGGCCGGCCTGAAGAAGCGGTCACGCCGTGCCGGCGTCAGGCCCTCGAGCAGCGTGGCGGGGTAGCGCCCCAGGCGGGCGGTGGCAATGGCCGCCAGGTCGATGTCGGTGGCGAAGAGCTGCACCCGGGGCGTCCAGCTCAGTCGGTCCATCTGCTCGCGCAGCAGGATCGCCAGCGAATACGCCTCCTCCCCGGTGGCGCAGCCGGGCACCCAGACGCGCACCGCGGCCTCGGGCTGCAGGTTCTGGAACAGGCGCGGGATGACCTGTGTTTCCAGCGTGTGGAAGGTGTCCTTGTCGCGAAAGAACCGCGTCACGCTGATGAGCAGGTCGCGGAACAGGGCCCTGGGTTCTTCCGGATCGGCGTGCAGTTGCTCGATGTAGGCCTGCAGCGTGGTGGCCCCCACCACCTGCATGCGGCGCTGGACGCGGCGCAGGAAGGTCTTGTCGCGGTAACCGCTGAAATCGTGCCCCAGGCGGTCCAGCAGAATGGAGCAGATTTGCAGCCGCGCGGCTTCCACCTGCTCGGCTGTTTCCTGCGGTGAGGCCAGCGTGCTCAGGCGGCTGCCGCGCAGGCGCAGCAACTCGGCGGGAATGTCTTCCACCGACGTCACCAGGTCCACCGAGCCGGTGGCGATGGCCGCGCCCGGCATGCCCGGGTATTCGGGCGCGCTGCCCTGCGAACCCTGGGCAATGGTCAGGCCACCGCACTCCTTGATCACCTTCAGTCCCAGCGCGCCGTCGCTGCCGGTGCCCGAGAGCACGATGCCCACCGCGCGCTCGCGCAGTGCCGTGCCCAGCGAGTCGAAGAAGGAGTCGATGGGCCGGAAAAAGCGCTGCTCGTCCGGCCCGGAGGGCTGCACCCTCAGGCGCCCGTCGGCCAGCGTCACCACCGAATGCGGGGGGGGCACGTACACGCAGTCGGGCTCGATCTGTGTGCCGTCGTCGGCGTCCACCACGCGCATGCCCGTCCAGCGCTGCAGGATGTCGGTCAGCATGCTCTTGCGGTCAGCGGGCAGGTGCAGGATGACCACGAAAGCCATGCCCGCATCGGCGGGCAGGCGCTCGAAGAAGTTGCGAAAGGCGTCGATGCCGCCGGCCGAGGCGCCGATGCCCACGACAGGGAAACCGGTGTTGTCCATGTGTTGCGTGGTAGGTGGAGCCTGTGGAAGGGGTGGGGATTCGCCAGGTCGGCCGGCTCGCTGCGCGAGCCCGAGGCTCAAGCCATCCTAGCATCGGGTTTGACGATTGCATGAGCCTTGCGGCGCAGACGTTTCAACGCCTGGGCAGGCCGCGGTGCCGGACCCGGCGCGGCAGGGGTGAGCGCCAGGCCTCAGGCGGGGCCCCTGGCCGCGCAGGAACCGGGGCTGTGCACCGCGTCGCCACGCCGTGTTTTCTGCGCGATGGCGAGCGGACCAGCGCACCGGTGCGCGTTGCAAGCATTTGCAGCCGCTGTGACCAGACGGGTCCAAACGCGGCGGCCGGACGCCGGCGGGTTCACGGATAATTGAAACCAAGTTACAGACTTTCACACCCCGGAGAACCGATCCATGCCCCAGCGCGCCACCAAAATCGTTGCCACCCTTGGCCCCGCGTCCAGCGATCCCGCCTTGCTCGAACAGATGATCCGCGCCGGGGTGAACGTGGTGCGGCTCAACTTCTCGCATGGTACGGCGCAGGACCACATCGACCGCGCCACGCTGGTGCGCGAAGCGGCGCAGCGTGCGGGGCAGGAGGTGGGCATCATGGCCGACCTGCAGGGGCCGAAGATCCGCGTCGGCAAGTTCGCGCAGGGCAAGGTGCAGCTCGAACCTGGCCAGCCATTCGTGCTCGATGCGTCCCGCACCGAGCCCGGCGACATCCAGGGCGTGGGCCTGGACTACAAGGAGCTGCCGCGCGACGTGAAGGCTGGCGATACGCTGCTGCTCAACGATGGGCTGATCGTGCTCACCATCGACAAGGTGGTGGGGCCGGCCGTGTACACCACGGTCAAGCTGGGCGGCGAGCTGTCCAACAACAAGGGCATCAACAAGCAGGGCGGCGGCCTCACCGCGCCGGCGCTCACCGCGAAAGACATGGACGACATCCGCACCGCCATGGGCCTGCAGGCCGACTACGTGGCGGTGAGCTTCCCCAAGAACGCGACCGACATGGAGCTGGCACGCCAGCTGTGCAACATGGCCGGTGCGGCCACCGGCCACAAGCCGTTCCTGATCGCCAAGATCGAACGCGCCGAAGCCATTCCCGAGCTGGCCAACATCCTCAAGGTGTCCGACGGCATCATGGTGGCGCGCGGTGACCTGGCGGTGGAGGTGGGCAACGCCACCGTGCCGGGCCTGCAGAAGCACATGATCAAGATGGCGCGCGACATGGACAAGGTGGTCATCACCGCCACGCAGATGATGGAGAGCATGATCTTCAACCCGGTGCCCACCCGCGCCGAGGTGAGCGACGTGGCCAACGCCGTGCTCGACGGCACCGATGCGGTGATGCTCAGCGCCGAGACCGCCGCCGGCAAGTACCCGCTGCAGACCGTGGTGGAGATGGCCAACATCTGCCGCGAAGCCGAGAAGACCGACTACGACCCGCTGGAAGACGACTTCGTGGGCGCGCGCTTCACCCGCATCGACCAGGCCATTGCCATGGGCGCGCTGTTCACCGCCCACCACCTGGGCGCCAAGGCCATCGTGGCGCTGACCGAATCCGGCTCCACCGCGCTGTGGATGAGCCGGCACAGCGTGCGCATGCCCATCTACGCCGTCACCTCCAGCCTGAGCGCGCAGCGCAAGATGACGCTCTACCGCAACGTGCGGCCCCTGCTGATGGACACCAGCGCCGACCGCGACACCGCCCTGGCCGACGCCGAGGCGCACCTGAAGGCGCGCGGCATCGTGCAGAGCGGCGACGTCTACGCCATCACCGTGGGCGAACCGATGGGCCAGCCGGGCGGCACCAACACCCTCAAGATCTGCACGGCAGCCTGACGTCCTGTAACGAATGCGTCAATCGCGGCGGCTAGAATTCCGCGGGTTACAAACCGGTTACCAACAGTCTTGAGGTGAATTTATGGCACTCGTTTCCATGCGCGAACTGCTCGACCACGCTGCGGCGAATGGTTACGGCATTCCGGCTTTCAACGTGAACAACCTGGAGCAGGTGCAGGCCGTGATGGCCGCCGCCGACGAGGTCGGCGCACCGGTCATCCTGCAGGCCAGCGCCGGCGCCCGCAAGTACGCTGGCGAGGCCTTCATCAAGCACCTGATCCAGGCCGCTGCCGAGATGTACCCCCACATCCCGATGGTGATGCACCAGGACCACGGCACCAGCCTCAAGGTCTGCGAAGGCGCCATTGCCCTGGGCTTCGGCTCGGTGATGATGGACGGCTCGCTGATGGAAGACGGCAAGACGCCCGCGAGCTTCGACTACAACGTCGAGGTGACGCGCTCGGTCGTCCAGCTGGCCCACCAGACCGGTGTGACGGTGGAAGGCGAACTCGGCTGCCTGGGCAACCTGGAAACGGGTGAGGCGGGTGAGGAAGACGGCATCGGCGCCGAAGGCAAGCTGGACCATGCCCAGATGCTGACCGACCCGGAAGAGGCGGCCCAGTTCGTCAAGGCCACCCAGCTCGACGCGCTGGCGATCGCCATCGGTACCAGCCATGGCGCCTACAAGTTCAGCCGCCCGCCCACGGGTGACATCCTGGCGATTTCGCGCGTGAAGGAAATCCACGCCCGCATTCCCAACACCCACCTGGTGATGCACGGCTCCAGCAGCGTGCCGCAGGAGCTGCGCGCCATCATCAACCAGTACGGCGGCGCGATGAAGGAAACCTACGGCGTGCCGGTGGCCGAGATCCAGGAAGCCATCAAGCACGGCGTGCGCAAGATCAACATCGACACCGACATCCGCATGGCCATGACCGGTGCGGTGCGCAAGTTCCTGGCCGAGAACCCCGAGAAGTTCGACGCCCGCGAATGGCTCAAGCCCGCCCGAGAAGCCGCCAAGGCGGTGTGCAAGGCGCGCTACCTGGAATTCGGCTGTGAAGGCCAGGGTGCCAAGATCAAGGGCCACTCGCTGTCCGTCATGGCCACGAAATACGCCCAGGGCGAGCTGGCCCAGATGGTGAAGTGACCGCCACGGCGTTCTTGCGATAATCACCCGGAATGGTTCGAAGCCCGTTGACTGTTCAGTCGACGGGCTTTTTTCTTTGTGTCGCCCCATCCCCCCGCCGACGAACATGACCACAGCCCTGCACACCTCCGCCCTGACCTCGTTGCCCTTGCTGGCGCGCGGCAAGGTGCGCGACAACTACGCCGTCGGTGAAGACCGCATCCTCATGGTGGCGTCGGACCGCATCAGCGCGTTTGACGTGATCATGGGCGAGCCGATTCCCGGCAAGGGTGCGCTGCTCACCAAGCTCAGCCTGTTCTGGTTCGACCAGCTCGGCCCCAAGGGCCTGGCCATCTGCCCGATCCACCTCACCGGTGACGCGCCCGAGAGCGTGGTGTCCGAAGCCGAGGTGCCGCAGGTGACGGGCCGTTCCATGCTGGTGCAGCGCCTCAAGCCCATCCCGGTCGAGGCCGTGGTGCGCGGCTACCTGGCCGGCAGCGGCTGGAAGGAATACCAGGAAAGCCGCTCGGTCTGCGGCGTGCCGCTGCCCGAGGGCCTGCTGAACGCCAGCAAGCTGCCCGAGCCGATCTACACGCCCGCGGCCAAGGCCGAGATGGGCGAGCACGATGAAAACATCACCTACGAGCAGACCGTGGCCATGGTCGGCGCCGATGTGGCCGCGCAGATCCGCGACAAGGCGATTGCGCTCTACAAGGCCGCGGCCGAGATCGCGCTGCAGAAGGGCATCATCATTGCGGACACCAAGTTCGAGTTCGGCCTGGACAAGAACGGCACCGTGGTGCTGATGGACGAGGTGCTCACGCCCGATTCCTCGCGCTACTGGCCGCTGGAGAGCTACGTGGTGGGCCAGAACCCGCCCAGCTACGACAAACAGTTCCTGCGCGACTGGCTGGAAACCGCCCAGGTGGGCGGCAAGTCCTGGGACAAGACGCCGCCCGCGCCGCGTCTGCCCAAGGAAGTGATCGAGAAGACCGCGGCCAAGTACCAGGAAGCGCTGACCCGGCTGATGGGCTGAACCTGTCGGTTTTTCAGGCCTTTGACGGCAGCACCGGCAGCGGCACCATCACCGGCTGGCCCGGGGTGGTGCAACCGGTGTCGCAGCAGCGGCCGGGCTGGCGGTTCTTGGTGATGCTGCGCTGCTCGTCGTGCAGCACACCCCGCTCCAGCAGGCGCTCGACCAGCTCCACCTTGTTGCCCACCGGGTAATTGCGCCAGATTTCCTGCTTCATCGCCGCGGGCGAGCCGCCGCCGTGCAGGCTGATCACCGAGTACCAGCCGCCCTGGTTCGACGCCGTCAGGTCTTCGATGAAGCGCGCCGTCTGGATGCGCTTGTCGTAGGGGATGTCGGGGCTGGCCTGCAGCACCTCGGATAGTTTCGCGGCGGTGGCGGGGTTGTGGTCTTCGTCGGGGCCGGGCAGGGCGACGATCATGCCGCCCGACACCTCGTGGGCCAGGCGGTGCATGTCGTAGATCTGCGTGGCCAGCAGCAGCTTGCCGATGTTGCTGTAGACCGGGTCGGGCATGAAGGTGTGGCTGTGCGCGTCCTGCGTGGCGTAGACGCTGGCTGCGACCCCGCAGGCATAGAAGCCCTCGGTGATCTTGATCAGCTCCACCATCGGCTCGCGCAGGTTGCTCTTCTCGTCCGGGTCCAGGCCGTTGGCCTCGCACATCAGCGCGCCGGCGCCAATGAGCAGGTCGCCAAAACCCGCCCGGGCCGCGATGCAGCTGTGCCGGTGGTGGGTGGCGTAGCTGTAGGTCAGCACCTGGCTGTGTTCCCACTCGCCGGCGTAGAACACGCGCTCCCAGGGCACGAACACGCGGTCGAAGATCACCACGGCGGTGGCCTGCCCGTAGCGGCGCGAGAACAGCGCGTCGCCGTGTTCCAGCTTCTCGCCGGGCCGCCCGGCCGGGCGCGACACCAGGGTGATGCCGGGCTCGTCCACCCGCACCGCGCAGCACACGGCGAATGCCTCGTCTTCGCGGCCCATGTTGCGGCTGGGCATGACCATGAGTTCGTGCATGTAGGGCCCGCCCGTCACGATGGCCTTGGTGCCGCTGATGACGATGCCCTTGCCGTTGCGCTCCACCACGTGCACATAGGTGTCGGGGTTGGCCTGCTGGTGCGGCTTGCGGCTGCGGTCGCCCTTGGCGTCGGTCATGGCGATGCCGATGGACAGATCGTTGTCCTGCGCATGGGCCAGGTAGGCGTTGAACCGTGCGCGGTGTTCGGTGGTGCCTTTGGCATCGTCGATGCGCGCCACCGCCTGCGCCAGCCCGTTGAGCGCGTCGTGCGCCAGGTAGCGCTGGGCGCAACCCGTTTCCTGGCACAGCAGGCGCACCACCTCCAGCTTGTTGAGCAGGTCGCCTGCCGACTCGTTGAGGTGCAGCATGCGGTTGACCACCCGGCCGCGCGCCGTCTGCGTGGCCAGTGCCAGCGGGGCGAGTTCGGGTCGCAGCGCAAAATCGTAGGTGAAGGCCAGCGCGTTCACGCCGGGGCGCAGCGCGGGCTCGTCCACCACGCTGGTCACCTCGCGGCCGTCCACGAACACGCGGGGTTTGTAGCGACGCAGCGATTCGCGGTAGTCGTCGCCCGACATCATCAGGGCAGGGGTGGGCGGGCTTTCTGGCGAGGCGGGCATGGCGGACTCCGATTGAACGTGTGGCGGGTGATTTAAACGCTGTTCAATAAAATGGTCAACGTAGAATGAACCCTATGCCTGCGCCTGCCAAGTCCGCCCGATCCGCTGCCGCCCGTCCGGCCGCGCCCGACCCGCGGCAGCTGCGCCACCAGGCGCTGGCGGACACGCGGCGCCAGCTGGTGCTGGACGCCGCCCGTTCGGCCTTCTTCGAGCTGGGCATGGAGAAGGCCAGCATCCGCGAGATTGCCCAGCGAGCGGGCTACACGCCCGGCGCCATCTACAGCTATTTCGCCAGCAAGGAGGCCGTGTACGGGGCTTTGCTGGGCGAGTCGCTGGACCGGCTGGTGGCGGCGGTGCAGCAGCAGGCGAAGGCCCAGGAGCGGGGTGCGCCCCGCCTGCACGCCGCCGCCCGCGCGTTCTTCGACTTCTACCGCGACAACCCGCGCGACCTGGACCTGGGCTTCTACCTGTTCCAGGGCATGAAGCCGCGCGGCCTCACGCCCGAGCTGAACGAAGCGCTCAACGGCCGGCTGCTGGAATCCCTGCAACCCTGCCAGACGGCGCTGGAACACCTGGGCATGCCCGCCGCACAGGCCCTGCAGGAGGTCACCGCGCTGTTCGCCCATGCGGTGGGGTTGCTGGTGCTGAGCCACACCGGGCGCATCCGCCTGTTCCGCCAGGCGTCCGACGAACTGTTTCAGCGCTACCTGGACCAGCTGGTGGCGCGCACGCCGGCAACCCCGGTGCCCACACCCCCTCAGTCCGCGAAACCGCCTGCGAAGGTGTCGCGCAAGTAGTCCACGAAGGCCGACACCGCGCGCGGCACATGCGCCGCGTAGGGCCGGATGGCGTAGATCTGCCCGGCGAACGCGCCCACCGGTTCCCAGCCCGGCAGCACCGCCACCAGCTTGCCCGCCTGCAGGCTGGCCTGGGCGGTGAAGTCCGGCAGCAGCGCAATGCCCAGGCCGCCCAGCGCGGCGTCGCGCAGGGCCTCGCTGTTGTTGGCCGCCAGTGAACCCGATACCCGCACCGTCACGCGCTCGGCATCCGCTGCCGATGACCGGGGTTCCAGCGTCCAGGCCGGCGTGTCCTGCGAGCGCGGGTAGTGCAGGCAGTTGTGCTGCGCCAGTTCGGCCGGGTGTTGCGGCGTGCCGTGGCGGCGCAGGTAGGCGCGGCTGGCCACCAGCACCGAGCGCGTGGCGCACAGCGTCCAGGCCACGTGCGTGTCGGGCGGCGTGGCCGTGTGGCGAATGGCGAGATCGAAGCCCTCGGTGGCCAGCGACGAGAGCCGGTCCGACAGATTCAGCTCCAGCCGCACGGCGGGATAGGCGCGCAAGAAGTCGGGCAGGCGGGGAACGAGCTGCTGGCGCGCGAACGCCACCGGCGCCGTGACGCGCAGCAGGCCGTGAGGCGCGCCCGCCGCGTCGCGCACCTGTGAGAAGCATTGGGCGATGTGCTCGAACGAGGCGCGCGTGTCGTCCACCAGGCGCTGGCCCGCCTCGGTCAGGCGCACGCTGCGGGTGGTGCGCTGCACCAGCGCCACGCCGGCCAGCCGCTCCAGCTCGGCCATGCGCTGGCTCACCGCCGCCTTGCTCACGCCCAACCGCGCCGCCGCGGCCGTGTAGCTGCCCTGCTGCGCCAGCACGCCGAGCCAGTGGAAGTGGCTCCAGAGTTCGTGGATCTTCTGCTCGTTCATGCCTGCATTGTTCACTATTGCGAACAATCAATTCACATATTTCGTCTTGTACCGAAGCGATGCGCTTCCTACACTGCGGCCATACCCGCCCACTTTTGGAACACGTCATGACCGCCTCCATCGCCCACTACATCAACGGCGCCATTGCCGCCGGCTCGTCCACCCGCGCGCAGGACGTGTTCAACCCCGCCACTGGCGCCGTGAGTGGCCGCGTGGCCCTGGCCAGCGCCGCCGACGTGAACACCGCCGTGGCCGCCGCGCAGGCCGCCTTCCCCGCCTGGGCCGACACCCCGCCCATCCGCCGCGCCCGCGTCATGTTCAAGTTCCTCGAACTCGTGAACAAACACAAGGACGAGCTGGCGCACTGCATCACCGCCGAACACGGCAAGGTGTTCACCGACGCGCAGGGTGAAGTGGCCCGCGGCATCGACATCATCGAATTCGCCTGCGGTATTCCGCAGCTGCTCAAGGGTGACTTCACCGACCAGGTCTCCACCGGCATGGACAACTGGACGCTGCGCCAGCCGCTGGGCGTGGTGGCCGGCATCACGCCCTTCAACTTCCCGGTGATGGTGCCCATGTGGATGTTCCCGGTGGCCATCGCCGCCGGCAACAGCTTCGTGCTCAAGCCCAGCCCCATCGACCCCAGCGCCAGCCTGTTCATCGCCGATCTGCTGAAGCAGGCCGGCCTGCCCGACGGCGTGTTCAACGTGGTGCAGGGCGACAAGGAGGCCGTGGACGCGCTGCTGGTGCACCCGGACGTGAAAGCCATCAGCTTCGTCGGCTCCACCCCCATCGCGAACTACATCTACGAGACCGGCGCGCACCACGGCAAGCGCGTGCAGGCCCTGGGCGGCGCCAAGAACCACATGGTGGTGATGCCCGACGCCGACCTGGACCAGGCGGTGGACGCGCTCATCGGCTCCGCCTACGGCTCGGCCGGCGAGCGCTGCATGGCGATTTCCGTGGCGGTGCTGGTGGGCGACGTGGCCGAGAAGATCATGCCCAAGCTGATCGAGCGCACGAAAGCCCTGAAGGTGCTCAACGGCACCAACCTCGCCGCCGAGATGGGCCCCATCGTCACCGCCGCCGCGCACCAGCGCATCACCGGCTACATCGAGGCCGGCCAGGCCGAAGGCGCACAGATGCTGGTGGACGGCCGCCGCTTCGACGCCAAGCAGACCGGCGAAGGCTGCGAGAACGGCTTCTGGATGGGCGGCACGCTGTTCGACAACGTGACGACCGACATGAAGATCTACAAGGAAGAGATCTTCGGCCCCGTGCTGAGCTGCGTGCGCGTGGCCGATTTCGCCGAGGCCGTGCAGATCATCAACGACCACGAATTCGGCAACGGCGTGAGCTGCTTCACCCGCGACGGCCACGTGGCCCGCGAATTCGCCCGCCGCATCCAGGTGGGCATGGTCGGCATCAACGTGCCGATTCCAGTGCCCATGGCCTGGCACGGTTTCGGCGGCTGGAAGAAGAGCCTGTTCGGCGACATGCACGCCTATGGCGAAGAGGGCGTGCGCTTCTACACCAAGCAGAAGTCGATCATGCAGCGCTGGCCCGAGAGCATTGGCAAGGGGGCCGAGTTTGTGATGCCGACGGCGAAGTAATCTTTTCATTGGCAAGCCCCGTTGGTCTTTTGAGCAACGGGGCTTCTTTGTTTCCGGGCCTCACCTCGTCTTCGCGTATGTTCCCGGCCGGCGGCTCGTCCTTGTCAATTTCGTCGCGTTGTACATGGCGGGGCATTGGGGGGCAAGGACGACCTCCTGCTTGAAAGTATTCGTAAGCAAATTCAAGGAAATCTATCGTTACAATTTGTTTTGCATTTCGTAACACAAGGAGGAGCTCGCAATGAATGGTAGAAAAAATGTCGCTTTGATCTTGGCATCGGCGATGGTGCTCGCAGGGTGTGCAACGTCTTCAGACAAAATTGCCGCGGCCTACATTTCGCCAATGCAGTACCAGTCTTATGACTGTGAACAGTTAAACGCCGAGTCCCTTCGGCTCAATCAGCGGGTGATCGCTCTACAAGGGCAGGTGGACAAAGCCGCGGCCAATGACAAGGCTCTAACCGGCGTTGGAATGATCTTGTTCTGGCCCGCGCTCTTCGCTTTGGGAGGCAATCAACAGCAAGAGGCCGAGTACGGCCGATTGAAAGGTGAATACGACGCTATTCAGCAAGCGACCACATTGAAGAAGTGCCCGGGGCTTGTAGCAGCGAGTACGCCAAAATCGTGAACAGCTTTTGAAGACTCAGGATTCACGCAACAAAAAAGGGCCGTCGGCCCTTTTTTGTTGTCCCTACTGGATCAGCTCAACACCACACTCGACAGCCGCCGGCGGTAGGTGGCCACCGTCGGGTCTTCCGGCGGCACGTGGCCTTCGGCCACCTTGGCTTGGGTGGTTCGATGATGTCCAGAATGGCGATGAAGGTCTTGCGCGCCAGGTCTTCGTTCCAGCTCTTGTCGCGCATCAGGATCTCCAGCAGCTCGTCCATGGCCGGTACGAACGGGCCGTAGGCCATCAGCAGCTGGGCCAGTGCGAAGCGTGAAAGCGAAATCGCGCTTGTTGGCGGCAATCCTGGCCTGCAGTTCGGCGAAGCGGGACTCAGCCCGCTTGCCGAAGTTGCCAAGCAGAAAACACCAGCGGTCGAATCCCAAACCGCACCGCATTCCCCGCATGCAGCGCCGCAAACTCGGCCAGCACCAGCGTGGTGAAGTGCGCGTGCTCGTCCGGAGGCACCGAGGCGGGTATCTTGCCCTTCACGGCCTGTTCGGTGGCCGCTTCGCCCTGGCGCACGATGGCGGCGATCACCTCGGCCAGTGCCTGGCGGTGGCGCAGCCGGAAGATGTCCGGAGGCACCAGCGTCTGCTGGATGGCCACGTACTGCTGGCATGAGCGTTCGTAGGCCCACACGAACACGTCGCGCAGCAGCTCCACGCGGTTGAGTTCGTACACGCCCAGCATGGCGTTCACATAGGCGGGCTGCGGCACGTCGATGAACGACAGCGGGCAGAGGTTGTGGCGGATGAACGGGATGTTGGCGGCCAGCCGCGAGACGCGTTTGTTCACGTCTTCAAACGGCTGCAGGTAGGGCAGGTGCACCATCAGAAAGAAGGCCTGCTCGAACGGGTCGGCGATCTCTGCCGCCATCTGCACCACGATGCCCAGCAGCTCCTCCAGCCGCTGGGGCAGCGCCAGGGGCCGGTAGACGCTGCCGCCGATTTCCACCGCGCGGCGGCGCACGCGGCCCACGGCGGTGGGGTCGGCCATCAGGCCGTCCGACAGGAAGGCGTGCAGTGCGATCAGGGTGTCGGTCTGCACGCGGGCATTGTCGGGGCTGAGCACCAGGTATTCGATGGCCTGTTTGTGGTTCAGGATCATCTGCGTTTCCAGCGCGTCCTTGCCTTCGGCGGCCTGGCCGAACGCGATCAGCCGCTCGGTGTCCAGGCGGCTGTAGGTGTTGCCCTCCAGCTGTGACGAGGCCCAGGACAGGTCGATCAGCAGGCGGTTGAGGATGTCCCTGGCGAAGGTGCCGGCCGGTGTCTGCTCCGCTGGCGAGCGGCCCATGGCGTGCAACTGCTCGCGCAACGCGGGCGGCAGGTAGACCGTGTGGTTGGGGTGGTATTGCTCCAGGAACGACTGCCGGTAGCCCACCGGGCTGCGCAGATGGCGTGGCTGGGTGACGTAGGCGCGTACGTCGGCCCCTGCTGCGGAAACGGGCAGGTCGTCTGGCGGTGGAGCGGTGCGCGAGGGGGTCTCGGGCTTTTCGATTCGGACGGCCGGTGCTGCCCGGCGGCGGTAGCGCGCGGTGCGGCGATCCCCCAGCATCTCGATGCGCTGCTGTTCCACCAGCAAGGCCAGGCGCCGTTGCAAGGTGCGGCGGTGGAGCGCGTTCCCCAGCTGCTGCACGATGGCTTCAATGCCCACGCCATCGGGTTCGGTGCCGACGAGTTCGACCAGCCTGTCCAGCTCTTGGGTGGGGGTGATGGGTGGCATGTCGTGGGCTTCGTTGTGGTCGCGGAGGGTTTGCGACAGAATGATGTCGCAAACTGTTTTATACGACATATTAAATGTCGCAAAAACCCGGTGTGCGCCTGTATGACCACAAGCCCTCGGTCCTGCATGCGTAAAAGTGTCCGGGATTTGTGTTGGCGCCTGCGCCCAAATCTTCAACGCCTCTCGAAAAGTCAGGATGACACGCAACAAAAAAGGGCCGTCGGCCCTTTTTTGTTATCTGATCCAGATCAGCTCAACACCACACTCGACAGCCGCCGCCGATACGTCGCCACCGTCGGATCTTCCGGCGGCACCTGGCCTTCGGCCACCTTGGGCTTGGGCGGCTCGATGATGTCCAAAATGGCGATGAAGGTCTTGCGCGCCAAGTCTTCGTTCCAGCTCTTGTCGCGCATCAGGATCTCCAGCAGCTCGTCCATGGCGGGCACGAACTGGCCGTAGGCCATCAGCAGCTGGGCCAGGGCGAAGCGGGATTTGAAATCGCGCTTGTTGGTGGCAATGGCGGCTTGCAGCTCGGCGGCGCGGGCTTCGGGGTCTGTCACCAGGTCCTGGGCGTCGCGGGCCTGCATCCAGCGGTTGAGCGAGTCCAGGCGGCGCACCGCGGCCGACTTGGCGATGACCGGGGCGAAGGCCACTTTGGCGTCGTCGTCCTGGCCCAGTTCCAGCAGCAGCTTCACCAGGTCGAAACGCGCGTCGTCGTTCTCGGGATCGGTCTGCACCGCGTTCTGCAGCTTGGCCAGCGCGCCTTCCAGGTCGCCGGCGGCCAGGGCTTCCAGCGCGCCCGCTTCTTCGGCAGCCGCTTCCAGCACCTCGACCGGCGGCAGGTGCTTGTCCAGGAAAGCCTTGATCTGGCCTTCGGGCAGCGCGCCCATGAAGCCGTCGACCGGCTGACCGTTGATCATCAGCACGCAGGTGGGAATGCTCTTGATGCCGAAGGCGCCGGCCAGCTGCTGTTCCTGGTCGGAGTCGATCTTGACGAGCTTGAAGCGACCTTCGTAAGCGGTCTCGATCTTCTCCAGCAGCGGGCCGATGACCTTGCAGGGGCCGCACCAAGGCGCCCAGAAGTCCACCAGCACGGGCGTGTGTTGCGAGGCCGCGATGACCTCGGCTTCGAAGTTGGCGATGGTGACGTTGATCATGGCAAAGGCTCTGAAAAGGGACGCACCGGCGGGGCGCCGCGGCGCAAAACGTAAAATCGACACTTTAACGGAGGCGGGCCAGCGCCCTGGCCAGCCTCCTGCTCCCGGTGCACACCGCCCGGCAAAAGGCATTCCACATGAACCCCATCCAAGTGGGCGTGGTCATGGGCTCCAGCAGCGACTGGGACACCATGCAGCACGCCGTCCAGATCCTGCAGGACTTCGGCATCGCGTTCGAGGCGCGCGTGGTCTCCGCGCACCGCATGCCCGACGACATGTTTGCGTACGCTGAAGCGGCCGTGGGTCGCGGCCTGAAGGCCATCATCGCCGGCGCCGGCGGTGCCGCCCACCTGCCGGGCATGATCGCGGCCAAGACCGTGGTGCCGGTGCTGGGCGTGCCCGTGCAGTCCAAGGCGCTCTCGGGCGTGGATTCGCTGCACAGCATCGTGCAGATGCCCAAGGGCGTGCCGGTCGCCACCTTCGCCATTGGTGCCGCCGGCGCGGCCAACGCGGCGCTGTTCGCCGTGGCGATGCTGGCCGGGGAAGACCCGGCGCTGCGTGACAAGCTCGACGCCTTCCGCACCGCGCAGACCGAAGCCGCGCGCGCCATGCAGTTGCCCCTCTGACTTTCCAACCATTGACGACATGAGCTTCAAGCCCCTTCTCCCCGGCAGCACCTCGGCCAGCGGCCAGCAGATCACGCTGGGCGTGATGGGGGGCGGCCAGCTCGGCCGCATGTTCGTGCAGGCCGCGCAGGCCATGGGCTATTTCACGGCGGTGCTGGACCCGGACCCGGCCAGTCCGGCGGGCCTCATCAGCCACTTCCACATCCAGACCGCGTACGACGACGAGCAGGGCCTGGCCCAGCTCATGCAGCGCTGCGAGGCCATCACCACCGAGTTCGAGAATGTGCCCGCGCCGGCGCTGGTCACGCTCGGCGCGCACCGGCCGGTGGCGCCCTCGGCGGCCTGCGTGGCCGTGGCGCAGGACCGGATCAAGGAAAAGTCGCACTTCGTGCAGTGCGCGCCCATCAGCGGCGTGTTCCCCGCGCCCTATGCCGCCATCACCAGCGCCGAACTGCTGGCCACGGTGCCGGCCGACCTGCTGCCCGGCATTCTGAAAACGGCGCGCCTGGGCTACGACGGCAAAGGCCAGGTGCGCGTGAACAACCGCGACGAACTGGCCGCCGCCTGGGCGCAGCTGGGCCAGGTGGACTGCGTGCTGGAAAAGCTGATGCCTTTGCGCGCCGAATGCTCAGTGATCGTGGCGCGTGGCTCCGACGGGAAAAGCGTGAGCTACCCGGTGCAGGCCAACACCCACCACGACGGCATTCTGGCCATCACCGCGGTGCATGAGGGCGCGGTTCCCGGCGAACTGGCCGAGCGCGCACGCGCCAGCACCATCGCCATTGCCGACCACCTGCACTACGTGGGCGTGCTGTGCGTGGAGTACTTCATCGTGGACAACGGTCAGGGTGGACAAGACCTGATCGTCAACGAAATGGCGCCGCGCCCGCACAACAGCGGCCACTACACGCAGAACGCCTGCGACATGTCGCAGTTCGAAGCCCAGGTGCGCGCGCTGGCCGGCCTGCCGCTGCCCGTGCCGCGCCAGCACAGCCCGGCCATCATGGTCAACCTGCTGGGCGACCTGTGGTTCAGCGCCCATGCCCAGCGTGCCCAGGCCGGCGAGAAGCCGGTGTCGCCGCCGTGGGCGCAGGTGCTGGCGCTGCCCGGCACGCACCTGCACCTCTACGGCAAGCTCAGCCCGCGCCCGGGCCGCAAGATGGGCCACCTCAACATCACCGCGCCCACGGTGGCGCAGCTGCGCGACACCACGGCCCAGGTGCTGGCCTTGCTCGGCCTGCCCGCGCTCGACGCCGCCTGAGCCCCCGATTGCTGTTGCCATGCCCCTGCTGCTGAGTGCCCAGGACCCCGCCGCCATCGAGCAGGCAGCCCAGCGGCTGGCCGCCGGTTCGCTGGTGGGCATGCCGACCGAAACCGTGTATGGCCTGGCGGCCGACGCCGACAACGCCAGCGCCGTGCACCGCATCTTCGAAGCCAAGGGCCGTCCCAGCGACCACCCGCTGATCGTGCACCTGGCGCACGACGGCGCCGCGCACAGCTGGCGCGCCGGCGTACACCACTACGCGCGTGAGCTGCCGGCGTTTGCGCAGGCGCTGATGCAGGCTTTCTGGCCCGGCCCGCTCACGCTCATCCTGCCGCGGCGGCACGACGTGGCGGCCACCGCTGCCGGTGGACAGGACTCGGTGGGCCTGCGCTGCCCTTCGCACCCGGTGGCCCAGGCCCTGCTGGTGGCCGCGGCGGCCCACGGCGTGCACGGTGTGGCCGCGCCCAGTGCCAACCGCTTTGGCCGCGTCAGCCCCACCACCGCCGCGCATGTGGCGGAAGAGTTCGAGCAGTTGCCTGAGGATGCTCTGCTGGTGCTCGACGGCGGCGCCTGCCCGGTGGGCATCGAGTCCACCATCGTGGACGCCACGCGTGCCTGGCCCGTGCTGTTGCGCCCCGGCATGATCACCCCGGCCCAGCTGGAAGCGGCCTGCGGCCAGCCGGTGCGCTCGCGCGACGAGGCGGCGCCCAGGGCATCTGGCACGCTGGAGTCGCACTACGCGCCCAGCGCGCAGGTGCGCCTGATGGACGCGCAACCCCTGCAGGCCGCGCTGGACCTGCTGGGGCCCGACGCCCGCCACATCGCTGTGTATGCGCGCAGCCCCTTGAAGGTGGCGCGCGGCGTCACGTTGCGCCGCATGCCGGACGACGCCGGGCAGGCGGCGCAGGAACTGTTCGCCACCCTGCGCGAACTCGACGCCACCGGCGTGCGCCTGATCTGGGTGGAAACGCCGCCCCCTGGCGCCGGGTGGGACGGCGTGCGCGACCGCCTGCAGCGCGCCGCGGCCTGAACGCGCTGGGCCGAATGCCTTCCGCCCGTTCTGCCCAGTCAGGCGGACGGTGGCGTTTCAGGCCAGCTCTTCGGCTCGGGCGCGCGCCCATAGCGCAGCCGCATCACCAGAATCGACAGGGCCAGCGCGAGCGTGACGGTGTTGGCGGCCACGATGGGCCAGGCGTTCAGGGTGAGGCCGTAGAACAGCCACAGCGCGACGCCGAAGGTGAAGGCGCTGTACATGCCCAGCGAGATGCCGCTCACGTTGCGGGTCTTGAAGGTCAGCCAGGCCTGTGGCACGAAGCTCGCGGTCGTGAAGCAGGCGGCGGCGTAGCCGAGGAGGTCGGTGGAGAGCATGGGAGGATGATACGGACGGGCCGGCGCGGCCGTCACCGGGTGGTCACAGGCCCGAACGCCGGGTGCGCGTCGGAGGACAGGACGCGCCGGGGCGCCCATTCAACAGCCGGCCGGCCGCTCCCGGGCCGCTTCCCGGCGCGCTGGCTTCAGTCGGTCTGTGCCGCGGTCCATTCCACCAGTGCATCCAGCGCTGGTCGCGCCGCCGGGGCGTTGGGGTGGTTGACGAAGCCGACCACCACGTAGCGGGCGCCGTTGAGCGCGTTCACGTAGCCGGCGATGCCGGTGACGTCGCGCAGGGTGCCGGTCTTGAGCCAGGCGTTGCCGCGCGCGGCGCTGTGGGGGCCTTGCGCCATGCGCGCGGTGGTACCGCTCACGCCGGCGACCGCGAGGGATTGCACGAAGCGGTCGGCCTGCGGGTGGCGGGCCGCGTGCTGCAGCAGCTGGGCCATGGCTTCGGGCGTGATGCGTTCGATGCGGGAGAGCCCGGCGCCGTTTTCCAGCACCGGCGGGCTGACGCGGGCGCCGAAGCTGCGCCGCCACCAGCTGGCCACCACGTCGCGCGAATGCTCGAAGCGGGCGCTGCGCAGGGGCGCGAGCCGGTCGCTCAGGCGGCTTTCGGTCATCACATGGGTGGGCGAGAGCCGCCCCAGCGTGAGGAACACCTGCTGCGCCATCACGTTGTTGCTCCACTGGTTCACGTCGGTGATGATGTCCGACAGGGGCAGCGAGCGCGCGTCGTGCAGCAGCCGCGCACCCAGGGGTGTGGCGCCGGGGCGCACCTGGCCGGTGAGGGCGCCCCCGGTGGCGCGCCACATGCCTTCGAGCGCCCGCGCGGCGTAGCTGGCCGGCTGCTGGTAGGCCACGGGCCACACGCGCGGGCCGCAGCTGTGCGGGAAGCGGCCGCTGAAGCGGATGCTGTCGGCGTCGTCGAACCGCGCCTGCAGGCCGCCGCGCCAGTCGCCACACGCACCTTTGGCCAGCGGCACCGAGGCGTCCACCGCCAGGTTGGCCAGCGGTGGCTCGCTCAGCACGCGCGCGGTGCCCGTGGCCGGGTCGGGCTGGAACGTGAGCACGACCGATTTGAAGTTGACCAGCAGCGCGTCGGGCGCCGCGTTGTAGGGGCGCAGGGCCTCGCCGTCGAAAGCGCCGGGGTCGGTGTCGGGCACCTCGAACGCGCTGTGGTCGAGCACCAGGTCGCCCAGGATGACGCGCACGCCCTGGTCCTGCAGCGCGATGAAGGCGGCCTGCAGCCGCTCCAGCACCAGTTTCGGGTCGCCGCCGCCGCTCACGTAGAGGTTGCCGCGCAGCACGCCGTGTTCCACCCGGCCGTCGGTCAGGAAGCGCGTGCTCCAGGTGAAGTCGGGCCCGAGCAGGTCGATGGCCGCATACGTGGTCACCAGCTTCATCACCGAGGCCGGGTTGACCGAGACCTCGGCCCGGTGGCGCAGCCGCTCGTGGGCCCCTGCATCCGCCGAGACCACCAGCACCGACAAGGCCGAGGCCGGCACGCCGGCCCGGGCGAGCGCCTGCGTCACGCTGGGCGGCAGGGGGGTCGATGGTTTGGGTGACTGTGCGCAGGCCGGCAAGACCAGCCCGGCCACCAGTGCGCCAGCCAGCACCCGCAGGCGGGGCAGGGAGCGGCGGAGCAGGCGGTCGAGCAGGGGCATGGTGGCGCTGATTATGGGAGCCTGCTCTTGCCGATGGGTTCGGCCGCGACGAAAGACCGGGCGAGGCGCGACCAGTGGCGCACTTCTCTGCCGCGATCGTCACGGCGGTTCGGGCGTCGGCCCGGCGCCAGGCCCGTGGCCGATAATCGGCGCATGTCCGTTCCCCCCATTTTCGCGCTTGCCGCTGGCGGCCCAACCCGGCGTTTTCTGGCGCTGGAAACCAGCACCGACGTGCTGTCGGTCGCGCTGGGTTCCGGCGCGCCCGGCGATCCGGTGTGGCAGCACACCGGCCCGGGCGGCGCGCAGGCGTCGGCCACCCTGCTGCCCCTGGTGCAGTCGCTGCTGGCGCAGGCCGGCTGGACGCTGCACAGCCTGGACGCGGTGGTGTTTGGTCGCGGGCCGGGCTCCTTCACCGGCCTGCGCACCGCCTGCGCCGTGGCGCAGGGCCTGGCCTACGGGGCGCAGAACGCCGCCCGGCCCGCCGGCGTGCCGGTGCTCGCGGTGGACACCCTGCTGGCGCTGGCCGAAGAGGCCCGCGCCGCCTGCACCGATGAAGCCCAGGCCGTGCCGGGCGTGGTGGTGGCCCTGCTCGATGCCCGTATGGACGAGCTGTATGTGGCGCCTTACGCCCCTGGTGCCGACGGGCTGCGCGAACTGGCACCGCCGCGCCTGTGCGCGCCGCAAGACCTGGGCGCCTACCTGGCGCGGGCCCTGCCGCAGGGGGCCGACCCTGCCGATGTCCTGCTGGCCGGCAACGTGTTTGCGGTCTACGGCGAACGCTTGGCCGATGTGCCCGGGCTGCGCCGGGCCGCGCTGCCCACCGCCACCGCCCTGTTGCGCCTGGCGCCGGGCTTGCTGGCCGCGGGTGCGGCCGTGGCCGCGCAGGACGCGCTGCCGCTCTACGTGCGCGACAAGGTCGCCCAGACCACGGCCGAGCGCGATGCGCTGCGCGCGGCGCCCCCCTGAGCCGCCACGCTGCCATGAACAACACCTCCCCACCTTCTCCCGCCGCCAACGCCGAAGCCCCGACCTGGTCGGTGCAGCACTGGCCGCAAGCCGCCGATGCCAGCCGGCGCCGCGTGCGCTTCGAGCCCATGACCCCGGCGGATCTGGACGCGGTGGCCGAGGTGGAGAAGACCGCCTACACGCACCCCTGGTCGCCACGGCACTTCAGCGACTCGCTGCAATCGGGCTACCCGGCCGTGCTGCTGCTCGGTGAGGCCTTGCCCGGCGAGGCCGAGCGCGGCGTGCGGCCCGATGGCCATGTGCTGCTGGGCTACCTGGTGGCCATGCCGGGGGTGGACGAGGTCCACCTGCTCAACATCACCGTGGCGCCCGCACACCAGCGCCAGGGCTGGGCGCGTTTCATGCTCGACGCGCTGGTGCACTGGTCGCTCGGGCAGCGGGCACAGTGGCTCTGGCTGGAGGTGCGCCAGAGCAACGCGCCGGCCCGGACCCTGTACGAACGCTATGGTTTCGCCCAGGTGGGTGTGCGCCGGGGCTATTACCCGGCCGGGCAGTTCCAGCGCGAAGACGCGGTGGTGATGAGCCTGCGCCTGAGCGCATCGGAGGCGTCTGCATGAGCCCGTACCCGCCCCCCGCCCGCGGGACGGCCCGGGACACGCCCGGCACATCCTTCCTTCCCTGGCTGGACGCCCGCCAGCGCGCCATGCTGGCCGAGATGGGGGTGCGCATCTGGGCACCCAGGCCCCATGCCGCGCCGGCCCCCACGGCCCGCCCCGATGTGCCTGCCGAGCGCGCACCCGCGCCGGCCTCCGCCGCCCCGCCAGCCCCCGTTGCCGCACCACCCGTTGACGCGGCGCCGGTGCGTTCGCCACCGCGGCTCGCCGCCACGCCTGGCGCCACGTCCGTTGCAGCCGCTGGTGCCCTGCCTGCGCCAGCGGTCGCGCGGGCGTCGCTGGACGGCGTCGATGCCATGGACTGGGCCACGCTGCGCGCCACGGTGGCGGACTGCCGGGCCTGCAGCCTCTGCGACGGCCGCACCCACACCGTGTTCGGTACCGGCTCGGAGCAGGCCGACTGGATGGTGGTGGGCGAAGCCCCGGGCGATCCCGAAGACCGTCAGGGCGAGCCCTACCTGGGCGAGGCCGGCCGCCTGCTCGACAACATGCTGCGTGCCGTGGGCCGCAGCCGCACCGGGCAGGGCGACCAGGCCGCCTATGTGGCCCATGTACTCAAATGCCGGCCCCCGACCAGCCGCAACCCGCAGCCGGCCGAGGTGGCGCTGTGCGCCCAGTACCTCGCGCGCCAGGTGGCGCTGGTGCAGCCCCAGGTGATCATCGCCATGGGCCCGCTGGCTGCGCAGGCCCTGCTGCAGAGCCAGGAGCCCGTCGGCAAGCTGCGCGGCCAGGTGCACCGCTACCAGGGCGTGCCGGTCATCGTCACCTTCCCGCCCTCGCTCCTGCTGCGCACCCCGGCCAACAAGGCCAAGGCCTGGGCCGACCTCTGCCTGGCCATGGAACAGCTGGGGTAGTGGAAACCGCGGCCGCTGTGGCCGCCGTTCAAGAGGAACCGGCGGGCGGCGCCGCACGCGCGGGCCACAGCACGCTGGCAATGGCCACCATCACCAGCACCACCGCGGCCCAGTCCTGCCAGTGCAGCACCTCGCCCAGCCACCACGCGCCGCTGAACACCCCCAGCACCGGGATGAACATCACCGACAGCGTGGAGGCCACCGGCGGCAGGTCGCGCGCCAGCGACAGCCAGGCCACCTGGGCAAAAGCGAACACGCCCAGCGCGTTGTACAGGATGGACCACTGCACGGTGGGCGTGGGCCAGGCCCAGGCGTCGCGCTCGAACAGCACGCTCAGCAGCGTCATCCACAGCGTGGTGAACAGCGTCATCCAGAACGAGAGCGCCAGCGTCGGGTGCGGAATGCGGGTGCGGCGCATCAGCTGCGTGCCCACCGCCCAGGTGGCGGCACCCACCAGCATCATGGTCACGCCCAGCGGCTTGCCCGAGAGCTGCGTCAGTTCGTGCCACAGCAGCAGCCCCACGCCCAGCGCGGCAGCGGCCACACCGCCCCAGGCGCGGCCCGGCAGGCGCTGGCCGAACCACCAGGCGCCCACCAGCGCCGAGAACACCGGCATGGTGTAACCCAGGATGGCCGCGCGCCCGCTGGAGAGGTTCTGGATCGCCAGGATGATCAGCGTGTGCCAGAAGAACATGTTGAACACGGTCAGCAGCGCCAGCTCGGGCCAGTGCGCGCGGCCCACCCGGAACGGCACCCGGCGCCACAGCAGCACGCCGGCCAGCACCGGCAGGCCGATCCACATGCACAGGGTGCGGAAGGTGAGCGGCGGGAAACCGGTCACGCCGAGTTTCATGATCGGCCAGTTGACGCCCCACACCAGGGTGAGCAGAACGAGGAGGACCAGTTGCTGGCGGGACAGGGCGTGCATGGCGCGCATCTTAGGGTGTCATGCCCCGTCCTGCCGAGCTGCTCACGCTGAGCCTGATCGGCGCTGTGGCCGAAAGCCTGGATGTGTCCACCGCGTCCTTCAACGGCTGGGCCGTCGGGGACTTCACGGACGCAGTCCGTAAAATCGCGGCATGACCTTCCTCGACATGCTGCGCGGCGCCGAGCGCCAGAACCGTTCCCTGCTGTGCGTGGGGCTGGACCCGGATCCGGCCCGCTTCCCGGCCGATCTAAAGGGCGACACCCGCCGCATCTACGACTTCTGCGCCGCCATCGTCGAGGCCACGGCCGACACGGCCATCGCCTTCAAGCCGCAGATCGCCTACTTCGCCGCCCACCGCGCCGAAGACCAGCTGGAACGCCTCATGGCGCACATGCGCGCGCTGGCGCCGCAGGTGCCGGTGATCCTGGACGCCAAGCGCGGCGACATCGGCAGCACCGCCGAGCAGTACGCCATCGAGGCCTTCGAGCGCTACGGCGCCGACGCGGTCACGCTCTCGCCCTTCATGGGCTACGACTCGGTGCAGCCTTACCTGAAGTACCACGGCAAGGGCGCCTTCCTGTTGTGCCGCACGTCCAACCCCGGCGGTGACGACCTGCAGAACCAGCGCCTGGCGTCGGTGGACGGCCAGCCGCTGCTGTACGAGCATGTGGCGCGCCTGGCGCAGGGGCCGTGGAACCTGAACGGCCAGCTGGGCCTGGTGGTGGGCGCCACCTACCCGACCGAGATCGAGCGCGTGCGCCAGCTCGCCCCCACACTGCCGCTGCTGATTCCCGGCGTGGGCGCGCAGGGCGGCGACGCCGTGGCCACCATCCGCGCGGGCTACCGCACGCAGGGCGACGAGACCACCGGGCCGGTCATCGTGAACAGCTCGCGTGCCATCCTGTACGCCTCCAGCGGTGCCGACTTTGCCGCAGCGGCGCGCCAGGAAGCGCTGCGCACGCGCGACCTGCTGGAAGCCGCCAAGACCGCCTGAAAGCCTCCCCGGCGGCCTCCGCGGAAGTGTCGCCAGCGCGACCATCCCGGCCGCGGCGGCGCGGGCACCCCCGCGACAGATGGGCCCGCGCTGTCTACCATGCGCGCTGGTTCGAGGAGGTAGCCGCCGCATGATCGATCTCTACACCGCCGCCACGCCCAACGGACACAAGGTGTCCATAGCGCTGGAAGAACTGGGCCTGCCCTATGCGCTGAAGGTGCTGGACCTCTCGCTGAACGAGCAGAAAACCCCGGCCTTCCTCGCCATCAGCCCGAACGGCCGCATCCCCGCCATCGTGGACCGCGAGGCCGACGATTTCGCGGTGTTCGAGTCCGGCGCCATCCTCATCTACCTGGCAGAGAAGACCGGGCGCCTCATGCCCGCCGACGCCAAGGGCCGCTCGCGCGTGCTGCAGTGGCTGATGTTCCAGATGGGCGGCGTCGGCCCCATGATGGGCCAGGCCAACGTGTTCTTCCGCTACTTCCCCGTGAAGATGCCCTCGGTGATCGAGCGCTACCAGGGCGAGAGCAAACGCCTGCTCCGCGTGCTCGACACGCACCTGGCCGGGCACGAGTACCTGGCCGGCGACTACTCCATGGCCGACATCGCGAACTGGGCCTGGGTGCGCACACACCGCTGGTCGGGCGTGGACATCGACGACCTGCCGCACCTCAAGCGCTGGCGCGACGCGATCCGCGCACGGCCGGCGGTGCAGCGCGGCATCGAGCAGCCGCCCTCGCGCATCGACCTGTCGCGCGACGGCGATGCCGGTGCGCAGCGTTTTTCCCAGGAGGCCCGCCACATGGTGGAAATGGGCCAGAGCCTGCAACCTTCGCCCATGAAAGGGGCCGCATGAAGCTGTATGTGTCGCCGCGTGCGCCCAATCCGCGGCGCGTGCTGATGTTCCTGGTCGAGAAGAACATCAACGGGCTGGAGCTGATCAACATCGACCTCAACGCGCAGGAGCACAAGACCGAGCGCTATCTGGCCAAAAGTCCGCTGGCGCGGGTGCCGGCGCTGGAGCTGGACGACGGCCGCGTGCTCACCGAAACACGGGCCATCTGCACCTTCATGGAAGGCCGCGTGCCCGAGCCCAACCTGATGGGCCGCAACGCGGAGGAGCGCGCTTTCATCGAGATGGCCGACCGCCGCGTCGAGTGGTACTTCATGCTGCCGCTGGCCAATGCCATCCGCCACACGCACCCCGGGCTGGCGGCGCTGGAACAGCCGCAGTTCCCTGACTTCGGCCAGTCGCAGGCCGGCAAGGCGCGGGAAACAGCGGCCTGGCTCGACGCCGAGCTGCAGCGCCAGCCCTGGGTGGCGGGCGATCGTTTCACCATTGCCGATATCACGGCTTTCTGTTCAGTGGAATTTGCGCGGCTCATGCGCTTCAAGCCGGCCGATGACGGCCTGCACGCCCTGCAGGCCTGGCGCGACCGCGTCGCAGCCCGCCCCAGCGCGCTGGTCTGACGCGCCCCGCCGCCGGCGCTGTCCAACCACAGCCCCAAAGCCTGAGAGGCTCGGGCATGAGCGAAAGCCTTTCAGGCCATCAGCTCGTGTGCGTGACGCGCGACGCGTCGAGCTGGGCTTTGGCGCTCTGCGCCAGCGCCACCTCGCCGGGCGTCTCAGGGGTCCACGCGTCCACCGGCAGTGGGCGGCCGTGCGAATCCACCGACACGAACACGATCATGCATTCGGTCGTTTTCTGCATGGCGCCGCCCTTCATGTCGCCGCTGCGCACCTCCACCGCGATGTTCATGCTGCTGTTGCCGGTGTAGGCCAGCCGCGCCTCCACCTCCACCAGGTCGCCGATCATGATGGGGCGGTGGAAGCGGATGCCGCCCACATAGACCGTGACGCAGTAGCGCTTGGACCAGCTGGTGGCGCAGGCGTAGCCGGCCTCGTCGATCCATTTCATGACGGTGCCGCCGTGCACCTTGCCGCCGAAGTTGACGGTGCTGGGTTCGGCGAGAAAGCGGAGGGTGATGACGGACATGGGGGGTCGATCTTTCGGGTACGCAAGAGCCTGTGGTGCGCCAGACCCTGAGCCCGGCGCAGATCGTTGATTGTCGCTGTCGCTGTCGCTGTCGCTGTGGCTGTGGCTGTGGCTGTGGCTGTGGCCGCGTTCGGGTGGCCGGTGCAGCCGAACAGCCGTCTTTCTGCCCGGCCGCCGGGTCAGGCAGGTGGGGGCGTCCGGTCCTCTGCCGGTGTGTCCGCGGGTTGCGCCGGTTTGGTCGGGATGACGGGTGCACGGCCGCAGAACAGGGCGTAGCCCCGCTCGGCCTTGCTGCGGTCCGAGGGGTGCAGGCGCAGGGCGCCCGCGCCATCGGGGGGGCCGTCGGCCAGGGCCTGCGCCAGCCCGAACAAGGCCGCATCACCGCCTTGTTTCAACTCCAGTTCCAGCTCCAGAATCGCTTCGGTGGGTGCGTCCGGGCGGGCGGCGCTGCGGATCAGGCCCTCGTCCAGTGCCACCTCCACCCGGGCTTCGCCGTGCTGCAGCAGCCAGCTGCGGCGCACAAAGTCGGTCTGGAACACCGGCAGCAGCTGGCCAGCCAGGGCGGTCAGCGCGCGGCTGAGCGCTTCGTCGTCCACCAGCGCGGCGAAGTCGAAGCGGCCGGGCTCGGTCGGCGCTTCCCACTCCCCGCGTCGGCTCAGGCCGCCCGCGCTGTGGCCGGCCGTCTTCACGGTCAGCAGGGTGCGGGGGCCGACCTGGCGCTCGCGCACCGCCATGCGCCGCTGCATGAGGGTGAGGTCGGCGGTGTCGAAATAGGTGTTGCGCAAGGTCTCGCGCTGCGGCGGGGCGGCCGCCAGCAGCGGATGGGCCAGCAGGCGCGGCAGGTCGAGCGGGTGCACGCTGAGCTTGAGTTCGGTTTCCTGGGGCATGGTCACGTCGCAAAAAAGTGGGGAGTGGCCAGCTGGTTGTCAGCCTGCCGGCGTGGGGCGATGATGTGGCCGTATTCTCTGACTTCCCTGTTCCCTGCCTTTTTCAAGAAAGCAAGCCCATTTTGATCACACCCCTGCACCTGCTCAGCGCTTGCCTGCCCAATGTCCGACGCGCGTTGGCCGTGTCCCTGTCCGTGGCCTGCCTGGCGTTTCCTGCAGCTGCCGAGAAGCCGGAGCGGCTCGACAAGCCCGGCAAGAGCCATCAGCAGGGAAGCGGCAACGAGCGTGGTGGCGGCCAGGCGCGTGCCAAGGCACCGTCCTCGCCCCAGGTGAACATCCAGGTGGGTGCTTTCTTTGGCGAGCCACAGCGCACCGCGGTGCGCAACTACTACGAGCCGCAGTTTCGTGCCGGCAAGTGCCCGCCCGGCCTGGCGAAAAAAGGCAACGGCTGTCAGCCCCCCGGCCAGGCCCGGAAGCAGTGGCGTCTGGGTCAGCCGCTGCCGGGCTCGGTGGTCTTTCACCCGGTGCCGCAGTCGGTGACGCTGCAGATCGGCCTGCCACCCGCTGGCCACCGATACGTGCGCGTGGCCGCCGACATCCTGCTGATCGCCATCGGTACCGGCCTGGTGATCGACGCCATCGAGGACCTGAGCCGCCTGTGAACGCGGCGGCGCGCCGCCCAACGCCCGACGATTGCCATGCAGAACGCCTTCACCCGCTTCCTGTTGCTGCTCGCAGCACCCTTGCTGGCCGCCAGTGTGGTGCAGGCCGCCGAGCCGGTGGCGCTGGACGCCAGCCGCGACTACCTGCTGGGGCTCGGCCTGGTGTCATCGACCGACCATCTGGGCGAGGCCCGGCCGCAAGTGCGCCTGCGCCCACTCTGGGCCTTTCAGCTCGGCCGCTTCCGCGTCGCCACTTCGGGCGCCAGCAGCCTGCTGAGCGTGGGGCGCCAGAGCGTTGACCCGGGCCTGAGCACCGACGTGTTCAGCACCCCGGCGTTCAAGCTCAGCACCTCGCTGCAGCTCGACGACAAGCGCTCGTGGGACGATGACGCGCGGTTGCAGGGCCTGCCCGACGTGCGCGCCACCCTGCGCGGGCGCGCCACGGCCCGCGGCGCGCTGGGGCCGCGCTGGAGCTGGTCGGTGAGCGGCTCGCAGGACCTGCTGGGCCGCGATGGGGGCCTGCGCCTGAACACCGGCCTGGGCTACCGCTACCCGGTGTCCGACCAGACCCACTGGGACCTGTCGCTGGGTGCCGCCTGGGGCAATGCGCTCTACCGCAACACGCACTACGGCATTTCAGACGAGGCCGCTGCCAGCACCGGGCGCACGCCCTATGCGCTCAGCCACGGCTGGGACAGCGTGTCGCTCGGCTGGAACCTGACATCGGCCCTGAGCCGGCGCTGGGTGGCCTACGGCGGCGTCAACGTGTCGCAGCTGCAGGGCGCCGCCGCGCGCAGCCCGCTGGTGGGCCGGCGCACGGTCTACGGTGCGACGGTGGGGCTGGCTTACCGGAACAATTGAGGGGCGGCCCGCCCGAAAACGGGCCAGGGTTCAGGCCCGGGGCAGCAAGCGCGCCAGGTACCGCCCCGTGTAGCTGTCGCCGTTGGCCGCGATGTCTTCCGGTGTGCCCACGCCCACCACGGTGCCGCCGCCCGCGCCGCCTTCGGGCCCCATGTCGATCAGCCAGTCGGCGGTCTTGATCACGTCCAGGTTGTGCTCGATCACCACGATGGTGTTGCCGGCGTCGCGCAGCTGGTGCAGCACCTTGAGCAGCAGCTCGATGTCGGCAAAGTGCAGGCCGGTGGTG